>Ga0138286_1251972_pt1 | contig 10322 bp, 1 predicted proteins | sample S_130712_E_mt_FD_106902 | JGI IMG/M metagenome (GOLD analysis project Ga0138286, IMG submission 106902) | Freshwater microbial communities from Lake Simoncouche, Canada - S_130712_E_mt (Metagenome Metatranscriptome) | ecosystem: Environmental > Aquatic > Freshwater > Lake | place: Canada: Quebec... | reverse complement strand
CTCGTATCTGACGTGTACCGGCTTCAAATAACAAAGCGATAACCACACCGACTACCAGTGTCCACAACGTGGAATAGGCTTTGAGGGGTATAACCCGATCATAGACATGAATGGCAAATAAACCCGCAAACGTTGACAGAACGTTTATCAGTACAGCTGCCAGCACACTATCGTAGTAGTAGCGCCGATAGCGCCAAACAATTTCCCAAAGCCATTTGGAATTGATTTCTTTTTTTTCTTCCTCGTCTTCGCCGCCTGCCTCACCTGCTTTGGGAAGCTGCTTTATCAATAGGCAATGCCCGCCATAAACTTGGCGCAACTCGGCTAAGGATAGGACGCTAGTCTTTTCAATAGGACCCGCTTCGTGAACTTCAAAGCTCGGACCTGAACGACCTTGTTGGATATTTAAAAGCGTGTATGCCGTGCCGTCTTTATTGATTAAGACCGCAGGTAACAACTCTTTGGGCAGAGTGGATGGATCTCGTTTAACGAGCTTTACAGCAAAACCGGCCGCATGCATCGCACGTGCTCCGTGCTCTACAGACAGCCGTTCTGTACTCGGTAAACCTGCCAAAAAAGAGGCAGCTGACTTCTGGATTCCGTATCTGTTGCAAACCCCTAGCAGGGTTTGCAACAGACTATCCGTTTCTGCCGGCCGCGCTTCAAAGCGCGAACGGCCAGGGTGGTTCATGTTACTTCCTTTAGCTAATGATCAGATGGATCTTGTCGTTAACCAACAGGTAAGCGTTCTGATTGACGTAGACCATGTAGGTATCTGCGCCATCTGATTGCGTTCCTGCCAAGCTCCATCCACTACCGCCGGATGCCAGGTTGACCACATCACCCGAGTCACCTGTAATGGTCACCTGTGAGGTGCCATGCAGGATATCTGGTGTACCCACCGCCAATACATCGGCCAGTGTGACATTCAGTTGATCCGCTTGAGCGTTGGTCATATCCACTTTGGACGTGCCCGCTGCTTTTGCAATCGCTGCCAGATCGAACACACGGTTACCTGAAGCATCTGTCTGGAACCACACGTCGCCCATGGTATGTGTCTGACCATCGGTGGTGGTGTAGCTACCCATCAAGCCTATCAAGTTGCCGTTGTTGTTCAGATCGCTCTTCGTGCTGTTCAACGACAGTGAGTTGATACCCAGATCCGACAGTTTGGTCAACTCGTTGCCATCGGTGATGCCGTTACCGTTGTTATCAGTCCAGACCGACAACTCGCCGAAGGCTGCATCGTTCGCATCCAAGACACCATCGTTATTGGTATCGAGAGCTTTCATCGCTGCGTAACCATCTGCTGCTGTCTTGCCGTTACCCAAGGATGTTGCCGAACCAAACAACTCACTACCGTTGTTGATTTGACCGTCTTTGTTGATATCGCGGACTAGTAAGCCATCGCCACGTGCAACCCATGCTGTCTGGTCAGCTTTGCCATCATTGTTGATGTCGAAGCTCACACCGTCTTGCATGGAGGTGGTTTGGATACCATCGCCGTTCAGATCGAGTACGACTGGAGTGACGTACAGGGCGGCAAAGGTCGAACTAGTGATAGTTGAGGCTGTCCACACTGCCAACTGGGTTGTCAATAAGGTTTCAATTGCAGCACTTGTTAACAATGCACCGGCTTGAGCACTACCTAGGGCCATTACGCTTACGCTGGTCAACGTCGAGATTTGAGCTGTTCCCAAACTTGACAAGTCCTGCGTCTCAATCGAAGCCAACTGTGTGCTTGTCCATGCCGAGAATGCCGCGGTGGTCAAAGACGATATCTGCGTTGCACTCAAAGCTTTAATTTCAGACGAGTACATTGCACCCACAGTGGTTGAGGTGAACTGAGCCAGATCACGAGTTTCCAGAGCGTACACCTGAGCAGTACCCAAGTTTCTGACCTGAACACTAGTCAAGGCACCAGCCTGATCGGTAGTCAAAGCCACGATCTGATCGGTCGTCAACGCAGCAACTTGAATGCTGGTCAAACCGGCCTGAACATTAGCTGACGTAATCGCGGCTATATCTCTGGTTTCGAATGCAGCCACTTGTACCGATGTGAAGTAACCCAAGTTAACCGAAGTCAGTGTTGAGACATTGGCTGTAGTCAACGCCACCACATCCTCAGTGCCCAAACCAAGTAGTGCAGTACTTGTGATTGCATTGACTTGGGATGACAACAGTGATGTGACTTCTGCTGTCGTCAAAGCGGTTACCTGCGTGCTAGTCAAGTTACTGATACGGTTGGATGCCAACTGAACCAGATCACGTGTTTCGATCGCAGCGATCTGAGCAGTCAACAATGCCGACACTTGAATACTGGTCAACGCACCGGCTTGATCGGTAGTCAAGGCAACGATTTGATCGGTAGTCAACGCAGCAACTTGAATGCTGGTCAAACCTACTTGGATATTGGCGGAAGTGATTGCAGCCAAGTCTCTTGTCTCAAGCGCAGCTATTTGTACCGAAGTGAAATAGCTCACGTCGTCCGATGTAAGCGTCGATACGTTAGCTGTTGTCAAGGCCACCACTTGATCTGTGGTCAAACCAAGCACAGCGGTGCTTGTAAACGCATTTACTTGCGATGACAACAATGACGTTACACCAGCCGTAGTCAAAGCGGCAACCTGTGTACTTGTAAACACGCTAACACGGTCAGACGCCAACTGAATCAAGTCACGAGTTTCTATCGCTGCGATTTGAGCAGTACCCAAGTTCGCTATGGCCGTACTAGTGATTGCACCAGCTTGATCGGTAGTCAACGCAACGACTTGATCGGTGGTAAAACCAGCCAGCTGGATGCTTGTCAGCACCGCGATGTTTGCTGAAGTGATCGCTGCGAAGTCTCTCGTCTCCAAGACCGCAATACTTGCCGAAGTCCAGGCACCCACTTGAACCGAAGTCAGGGTTGATACTTGAAGCGTAGTCAAGGCAACCAACTGATCTGTAGTCAACTTGGCAATCTGAACACTGGTCAAGTTCGAAGTCTGAGCTGAACCCATACTCGTGACTTGCGCTGTTGTCAGATTAATCAAGTCACGTGTTTCAATTGCCTGAATCTGCGCAGAATTGAATGTGAAGACTTGAGCCGTGGTCAAGACCGAGATCTGAGCTGTTCCCAAGCCAACCACTTGATCGCTGGTTATACCTGCAATGTCTGCAGTGATGATCGCAGCAATTTGAGCTGTAGCTAACTGAGCAATTTGAGCTGTACCCATTGCACCAACTTGGACTGATGAGAGCGAAGCAATTGCTGTCGCACTCAATGAGCTGACATCGTTCGTTTCGATCTGCGACAACTGCGATGAGGTCAAACCAGCCACTTGCGCTGTCTTCAGCACGCTAACTTGTGCTGTAGTTAATGCCGGGATGTAGGCCGAAGAAACTGCAGCCAAATCAGCCGAATCGATAGCAGCAACTTGATCGGTAGTTAATGCGACTAACTGATCCGTTGTCAAGTTGTTCACTTGGTTAGACACCAAGGACTTAATTTGTGCTGTTGTCAATGCACTGATGTCGTTGGTTTGAATCGCTGCCACTTGAACTGAAGTCAAGGTTGCAACTTGAGTGGTGCTCATGGCTGCTATTTGAGCAGTCACCAAGTAAGCAATTTGATTCGTTGACAAGCCAACCAAGTCAGAAGATTCAATTCCAACAACCTGACCCGTTGTTAAGCTACCGATATCATCAGTCGAAATTGCACCGATCTGGACCGAAGTGAAGTTTGCAATCTGCAACGTTGCCATCGCGGACAATTGAGCTGTGCTCATTGCAATAATCTGCGCTGTTGTCAGGCCAGCCAAATCGTCTGTCGCTATCGCACCCACTTGATCCGTCGTCATCGAACCGATCTGATCCGTTGTGATCACACCAATCTGAACTGAGTTCAAGGATACCAACGCTGCTGTTTTCAGTGCCGAGATGTCATTGGTTTCAATCGCTGCAATTTGTATCGACGACAAGGCAGCAACCTGAGCTGTGCTCATGTTTGCTAATTGCGCCGTTACTAAGTACGCGATCTGATTGGTTGACAGGCCCACCAAGTTAGCGGAACCAATTGCTCTTACTTCACCCGTTGTCAGGCTACCGATACTGTCGGTAGTTATTGCACCAATCTGAACTGAAGTGAAGTTAGAGATTTGCAATGTAGACATTGAAGACAAAGCAGCCGTAGTCATCGCAGTTATCTGCGCTGTTGTCAGGCCTGCCAAATCATCGGTACCCACTGCTGCGATTTGGGCCGTAGTCATTGCACCCAATTGATCTGTAGTGATGACGCCTACCTGAACCGAGTTCAGCGAAACGATACCAGCGGTCGTCAATGATGAGATGTCATTGGTTTCGATTTTAGCGAACTGAACTGATGTCAACGCTGAAATCTGAACTGTACCCATTGCCGCATATTGCGATGCGGACATAGCTGCAACTTGAGTGGTAGACAATCCAGCTAAGTCGGCAGATTCGATCGACACCGCTTGCTTAGTAGTCAAGCTACTTATCGAAGCTGTAGCAATGGCACCAATTTGTGTTGATGTGAAGCTAGCGATCTGCGAGGTACCCAATGATGCTAACTGTGCGGTGCTTAATGCTCTGATTTGAGCAGTAGTAACGCCTGTTAAGTCATCCGTACCAATTGCTGCCACTTGACTTGCGCTCATGGCACCGATTTGATCGGTCGTAATGACACTCACCTGAACCGAGTTCAACGACAAGATACCTCCAGTATCTAATGCACTGATGTCGTTAGTCTCGATCGCAGCAATTTGTGTCGACGTCAACGCTGATACCTGAGATGTACTCATGGCGTCAAATTGAGCCGTCACTAAGGCTGCCACTTGGCCAGTAAATAGGGTCGCCAAGTTGGCCGATGTCATTCCAGATATCTGCGCAGTTGTCAAACTACCCACGTCATTGGTAGCAATCCCACCCGCCTGTGTTGAAGTCAGGTTAGCAATTTGCGCTGTCGCCATTGAGGCTACTTGAGTTGCACTCAGCGCCACGATTTGCGCTGTTTTTAGACCAGCCAAGTCGTCAGTTGCTATTGAGGACACTTGCAGTGTGCTTAATGCACCAACTTGATCTGTAGTGATTGCACCCAACTGCACTGAGTCTAGTGCAACGATAGCCCTGGTTGAAAAACCACTGATGTCATTGGTTTCAATCGCTGCAATTTGCACCGAAGTGATTGCACCAATTTGCGCTGTACCCAGCGAAGCGATCTGCGCCGTGACCAGATAATTAATCTGTGCTGTGGACAGGTTTGCAATGCTGTTAGACGCAATCTTAGATACCTGAGCCGTTGTCAAGAAGCCGATATCGTCAGTCGCAATAGCACCGATTTGTGTCGACGTGAGGTTCGATATCTGCGCTGTACTGACTGCAGCAATTTGCGTAGCACTCAATGCAACGATCTGAGCAGTTTTGAGGCCAGTCAAATCATCTGTTCCAATTGAAGCCACCTGCAACGTACCCATTGCACCGACTTGATCTGTAGTAATCACACCAACCTGAACCGAGTTCAGGGTAACGATTTGCGCTGTTGTTAGTGCGCTGATGTCGTTAGTCTCGATTGCTGCGATCTGAACCGATGTCAAGGCACTAATTTGGGTTGTTGAGAAACCAGCCAATTGCGCAGTTACCAGGCTACCGATCTGGAATGTTCCTAAACCGAGCAGTCCTGTTGAGGTGATCTTGCTTGCCTGTGTCGCCGTTAGGCTACCAATATCATTCGTTTCAATCGCACCGACTTGTACCGAGTTGAGTGTGTTGATCTGCGCTGTACCCAAGGATGCCAATTGAGCTGTGCTCATGCCGGCAATCTGACCAGTAATTAGACCAGCCACGTCAGCCGTTTGAATGGATGACAGCTGCAGGGTCGTCATTACACCAATTTGATCGGTGGTAATCGCACCCAACTGAACTGAAGTCAATCCTGCGATTTGTTGTGTGGTCAGGCTGCTGACATCGTTAGTTGCAAACGCAGCTACTTGATCTGAGGTTAAGGCCGAAACTTGAGCTGTCGACAACGAGGCAATTTGCGAAGTAACGAGCGCCACAACCTCATCTGTTGACAGACCTAACACACCTGTTGAGGTAATACCTGCAATCTGAGCAGTTGACAATTTACCGATGTCGTCCGTGCCGATCGCAGTGACTTGATTCGAGTTCAGCGTCTTGAACACACCAGTAGACAATGTTGCTAACTGAGCAGTTGTAAATGCTTCGATTTGAACAGTCGTCAATCCAGCGACATCCGCTGTTTCGATTGCTGAAATTTGTGCCGTTTTGAGTGCCAAAATTTGATCGGTTGTTAACTGACCAATCTGCACTGAATCCAAACCAGCGATCGCTCTCGTGCTCAAGGCAGCGATGTCAGCTGTTTCAATCACAGCAACTTGAACCGAAGTGATGCCCGAAATTTGCGTAGTAGTTAAGCCAGCAAAATTCACTGTTGTAATCGCAACTATCTGATCGGTAGTCAACTTCGACCAAGCCGACGATGTAAATGTGCTGATCTGGTCGGTGGTTAAGCTGGTTAACTGCGCTGTACTAAAGCCAGCAAATTGAGCTGAGTTGATAGTACCGAATTGCTTGGTGCTTAAAGAAGCAATCTGAACAGCGCTCAACGAAGCAAATTGAGCAGTCACCAAACCGCCAATGTCGGCCGTTTCAAGACCCACTAACTGAGCCGTTTTGAGAGTTGAAATTTGTTCAGTCGTTAGCTTACCAATCTGAACTGAATCCAGCGTCGCCAATTGACCTGTTGTCATAACAGCAATATCTGCTGTGCTGATTGCAGCAATTTGAAGCGATGTAAACGCAGAGACCTGAACCGTTCCCATAGCAGCAAACTGTGCGGCTGTTAGCGCCGATATTTTTGCCGTTGAAAGCGCGTTGTAATCAGACGAATCAATTTTAGATATCTGCGTGGTACTCAAGGAAACCAAATTAGCCGTGCTTATCGCACCGATTTGCGCAGAGTTGAATGTTTTCAATTGTCCTGTCGTTAGGCCAGTGACCTGAGCTGTACCGAAAGCGCCAATTTGGTCGGTGGTAATAGCGCCAACGTCAGCAGTATCAATTGCACCCAATTGCAGCGTTGTCAGCTTACCGATTTGATCGGTGCTGAGGTTGCCGATCTGAGTCGAGTTCATGCCCTTGATTTGGGCTGTAGTCAACGCAGATACATCACCTGTTTCGATTGCTGCGACCTGAACCGATGTCAACGAAGCGATTTGCGTTGTTGTCATGGTTGCGATCTGTAATGTCGTTAGTGCAGCGACGTAGTCTGTCGTCAACGCTGCAACTTGTGCCGATTTAACTGCAGTGATCTGCAATGTGTTCAGGCTCGCGAGTTCTTGCGTTGTCAGGTTGTTGACTTGTGTGGAAGTCAGCGTAGAGATTTGCGCTGTACTGAATGCAGACAACTGAGCTGTGCTCATGGAACTCAATTGAGCAGTGCTCAGCGAACCCAGATTCGCGGTCTTGATAACCGAAATCAGCGCCGTTGCCAAGGTTGCGAACTGATCGGTTCCCAACGCACCAATTTGCACTGATGTCATTGATGCGATTTGCGCTGTCGTGAAGCCAGAAACGTCACGAGTTTCAATCGCAGCCACTTGAACCGAGGTCAAACCTGACACTTGTGCTGTTGTGATGATGCTCACTTGTGCAGCTGTCAAGGACACGATTTGATCTGTTGAGAAGCCCGTTACGTTGGCTGTACCCAAGGCGCTCAATTGCGATGTGCTGAATGATGAAATAAAGGCTGTTGTCAGCGCATTTACCTGAGCCGATCCCAGAGCCTTGATCTGGGATGTTCCAAAAGCCGCAATTTGCTTTGTTGACAAGCCTGAAACCTGCGCCGTTCCAAGGGCATTTACGTTAGCCGTTGTCAACGTTGCTATACCCGAAGTAGCAATCAAACTGATTTGATCAGTTGTCAATGCAGCCGCTTGAACAGACGTCAATGCCTTAATTTGATCGGTTGTAAGTGAGCCTATATCTTTAGTTTCAATCGCAGCCACTTGCGTCGACAGCAGAGTTTTTACTTGCGCCGTCGTTATCGTCGCTACTTGAGCCGTTGTCAAAGCAACGATCTCATCCGTAGTCAAGGCTGTGATTGTTGCTGTTTTGATCGCGGCGACTTGTGCTGTAGTGAGATTACCGATTTGATCGGTGGTGATGCTGGCAATTTGATTCGACAGCATGTTGGTTACTTGCTGAGTCGTCAATGAACTGATTACCGAGGTACCGATTGCTGCAACCTGGCTTGTTGACAGACTACCCACCTCAGCGGTGGTTAAGGCCGCCGCTTGTGTTGCTGTGACCGAAGCGAGTTGCTTAGTACCAAGGCCCGCCAAATCGTTGGTTTCGATCGATCTGATTTGACTTGTACCGAATGATGCGAAATCAGCCGTTTCAAATGCACCGACTTGCGTTGATGTTAGGGCCGCCAATTGTGCTGTTTTGAGAGAAGCAACTTGTGCCGTCGTCAGTGAAACGATTTGGTCTGTGCTCAGGCCTGATACAGCCGCAGTAGCAAAGCCAGTGATACTAGCCGTACTTAGGCTTGCGATTTGCGCTGTGCCCAAGTTAACAATTTCAGCTGTTACCAAGCTGGAGATCTGCGCAGTGCTCATGCCATTCAAGCCGGCAGTACTGATAGCAGAAATCAGGTCAGTCGAGAATTTGGCAACTTGTGCTGTAGTGAGCGATCTTGTCTGCGCCGTATTGAGTGCCGCAACTTGTGCCGTTGCAAAGGCAGCCAGATCAGCCGTTTCTAATGCCGATATAAATGTGGTCGACAAGGTTGCAACCGCTGTTGCAGAGATTACCGAAACTTGCGAAGACAATAATGATGCAACTTGTGCTGTGACCATTCCGTTCAAGCCAGCTGTCGTCAGTGACGAAATTTGTGCTGTACTGAGAATAGTTATGTCGGTTGTTTCCAGACCAGAAATTTGCGCGGTTGCCAAACTTGCAACTTGAGCAGTTCCCAATTTGCTCACCTGATCAGTGATCAGCGCACGAACCTGTGCTGTAGCCATAGCCGCCAAATCAGAATTGCTTACCGCAGAGATTTGTGCCGAGGTTATAGATACAACTTGGGCTGTGCTGAGTGAGGCAGCTTGAGCTGTAGTCAATGATGCGATTTGCGATGTACCGAACTGAACCAAATCAGCAGTAGTCAATGATCTGATTTGGGCAGTGCTCAGGGCTGCAACGTCAACGGTATCTATGGACGACACTTGCGAGGTTACCAACGCCGCGATTTGAGCTGTTGACAAAGATGCATACTGAGCCGTTGTCATAGCGACGATTTGGTCGGTAGTCAGACCAATGAAATCAGCTGTTTGAATAGCATTTACTTGAACTGTTCCGAGGGCCACTAATTGAGCTGTGGTCAGCGATTGAACTTGACCCGTAGTCAGCGCCACAACTTGAGCAGTAGATAAAGAAGCTGGAGCACCGGTTGACAGCAGTGCGACAGATGCGGTTTGCAAGCTGCTGATTGAACCCGTACCTAAGGCAGCTATCTGAGATGTTGAAATCTTGGATGACTGATCCTCTGTCAGCGAGGCAATACCGCCCGTTGCGATCGAAGCAAATTGTGCTGTACCCAGGGAAGCGAGACCCGCGGTAGTGAGCGAAGCGACTTGCGCTGTTTTCAGTGCGGCGACTTGTCCGGTAGTCAAGCCAGCTACTGCAGCCGTTGCGAGCGAAGAAACTTGGTCGGTGGTCAGGCCAGCGGCGATGTTGGCCGTTCCGATGGTAGCGATTTGCGCTGCCGAGAATTTAGCGACTTGCGAATTCTCAAGAATAGTAAGTTGTGCCGTAGTCAGCTTTGAGACTTGGCCAGTTGTCAACGCGACGATTTGTGCCGTTGAAAACGCCGCGAAGGACGATGTCATTAAGCTGCTGACATCCGCGGTTTCAATCGTAGCGATTTGGGTCGCTGATATAGCAGCAATTTGGCTGTCTGTAATCACGCCCATCTGCGTGCCGCTAAGGGCCGCGAGATTTAAAGTAACAATGTCCGCAGTTTCAATCGCAGCAATTTGCGCGGTGAGCATTGAAGCTATCTGAGTAGCACTCAAAGCACCAACCTGTGCAACGGTTAAATCAGGAATATCTGATGCTGAGATTGCTGCTACCTGAGCGGTAGTTAAGGATGAAATCTGCGAAGATGTTGTCGCCATTTTTTTCTCGCTTTATTTAATTCGTTCGAACTGCGGACAATAAATTTATTTTTAAAACGTACTTAATTCAATTAACTCAAATAATTCAAATGCTTAATGCCATAGCAATGCACGTGCAGG
>Ga0138286_1378143_pt1 | contig 10439 bp, 2 predicted proteins | sample S_130712_E_mt_FD_106902 | JGI IMG/M metagenome (GOLD analysis project Ga0138286, IMG submission 106902) | Freshwater microbial communities from Lake Simoncouche, Canada - S_130712_E_mt (Metagenome Metatranscriptome) | ecosystem: Environmental > Aquatic > Freshwater > Lake | place: Canada: Quebec... | reverse complement strand
CGAAAACCAATTGTAAAACAGCTGTATCGATGTTCAAAATGACATTAAATGATGTAAGTTTTTATCATAATGCGAATCGAAATGCGATTCTGCCTGTATTCTTAACATGGAATTAACGATAAATCTTTAGGAATTCTCAATAATGCAATCAATACCTAAAAACGGCTGTACCATTTGTCATTTAATACAAATATGAGGGTCAGATTATTTTTTATTAAAAAAAATGATGTTGTGTAATCGAACCAATAATAACTTTTCATTACCTTTATAAACTGATTGTCTGTATACGTAACTGTAGAAGTGAGAAATTATAAAAGAACATTTGTAAGCACACCAATTTTAATGCTGCTTTTTTTAGTGGTATTTTCTTGTTGTTCAAGTGCTTATGCGCAGAATAAGTTGCCTGAAGGTTTTGAACTTCAGTCTACTGGTCGCATCATTGCGCCCGATTCATTGTTACCTGAGTATTACCTGAATTACGCAATTGGTGGTCAATTCAGAAAAGGAATTAAAGTTGCCCCAGAAGCCTACAATACCCTTACGCGTTTGTTGCCTATTCCTGTACTTGTGGGTGCGGGAATTACAAGCGAACAGTCGGTAGAAATGTACACCAGAGCGATAAAATTTCACACCACAGGTATTGACCCTGCAGGAACAGATGGCAACGGAACCGGAAGAGGCAATATTGAAATGCCGAATTGGATTCGCGAGTACATTTCAAAAGACATTAACATCGAACTTCTTTACAAAGAACAATTTAATTGTGGCAATGCCATCATCGTTGATGCCAAAACAAAAATGCCTTTGATGATTTCAAATAGCTACGTTTCATCAGAAAATGAATCTGGCAAATATTACAATTGCCTTTATGGATGGGCGGCGGCTTACCCTTGGTATTTTTATGAATTGCCAAATATCGCCCTCAGAGAATCTTTGGCAAAAAGAGATGTTTCGGTGATTGAGCTTTTTGCAAAACAACGGTTCATGCTTTCCACTATGGTTTTCGACGAATTGTTGAACACCCAAACAATTCCAAATCTTTTAAATTAACCATGAAGCAACTTACTATTATATATGTATTGCTTCTAAGCTGTTTTGGGCTCTCCGCTCAAGGCACGTCTAAGTCTGCTTATGCAGAGCCAATCAAGAAAGACGGGCCTCAGCTGTTCAATTCCAAAGAAGAAGCACTTTCTCCAAGAACAAGAAGATTGATTAGTGCAGAAGATGTGAGCCTTGCCTTGTTTAATCACTTAGAGATTAGAGCAGCTTACCAAGAGTTTCAAGATTTAAAAGAATTTTATAGTGTTCGGCAGGCAGATGGCCTTTGGAAATTCACCCAACAGTTCATTTTTTCTGATCGCCAACCAAATGATAGTAGAAACAATTGCGTGAACATTCTTAAGCTCTATCCTGAAGCTGAAGCGCCAATTACTCCGCCTAAGTTTAGCCACAACAAAGCCCTGCGTGAAACCATGGGTGAAGATTTATTGCGCGAATTCTCATTCTGTTTATCGTATATTGGGCTCGAATACCTCGACAAAGAAATCTGGGACGCTTATGTATCTCGTGAAGTTGAGCTCATAAAAGAAATTAAAATGCTTCCAAGCAAAAATCTACGTTTAAAAGGCTTAATGCTCGCGGTTGACTTTCAAATCAAGGTTTGCCAAGTAGAGCCTGGCTTCTCTCAGAAAACAAAATAATTCACTCAATCACTAACCTAACCCAATGAAGCATTCTTCTTCTAAATGCCGTTCGCCTATGAAACATGCAAACCCCAATAAACGTAATCACCTATTGAATTTTCAACTTTAAAACAATCAAAACTCAACCAATATGAATCAAATCACTACTCTTACGGGTAAGTCGCCTCACCAAGGAGATTTGCCCATTCGTGTAGAGAGAACACCCAAGCGGACTCAACGCTGGCGGTTATTCTCTTTAGCGAGCCTGTTTGCGGTGTTGATGGCTTTGTTGCCCTCCACAGATGTAAGCAGCCAGATTGCATTTAGTAACGACTTTTCAGTTGCCCCTACAGGCTGGAACAATGGTACAGCTGCTCCTACTGGAGGGTTTGCCCACTTTACCGGAGCAACTGCTTGCGGTGGAGCAGGAGGAAGTATGCGACGTAACGTTTACACCGCAGGTACCAGCGGCTCCTTAACAACACCCTCAATTTCAGGTAATAATGCAGCTTTGGTAACTTTAAGTTACACATACAAAGTACGTAATTGGTCTGCCAATACTGCAGCTACCGGAGGAAATTGGGGTAGTTTAGCTGCACAGTATTCTACTACAAGTGCAAATGGTCCTTGGATATCTATTGCGACAACCACTAATGAAGCTCAAGTTGCAGGTGCTGGCTGTATCTCTAAGACACACACCTTTACTCCTGCCGCATCGTCTAACATTTGGTTTCGTTGGGTCTCTACTTACGGGTCGGCAGGTGACTATTGGATGAATATTGATAATGTTGTAATCAGTCAAGCAGCTGGTTCTCCATGTGTGGGCACACCTGCTCCTGGTAACACATTGGCCTCTGTAACCTCTGTTTGTCCTGGAGGATCAAGCTCATTAACCCTTCAAAACTCTACTGCAGGGTCTGGTGTAACTTACCAGTGGCAGAGTTCTCCTGATAATGTAACCTTCACAAATATTGGAGGTGCAACCTTAGCCGCTTACAACGCTACTGTGGCATCTGCTACCTGGTACCGTTGCCAAGTAACGTGTTCAGGAAATACAGGTACTTCTACTCCCGTGCAAGTGACTACTGCTTTTACCAATTGCTACTGTGTATCTGCTGCTACGAGTGCTGCCGATACTGAATTGTTCAATGTTACTTTGGGTGCTTTGAACAATACTTCTAATTGTTCAGTTGCTGCAACCGGTCCAGGTTCAATTTTGAATCGTTATGCTAACTACTTTAATGTAGCACCGGTATCGATCGATAAAATTGTACCTGTAAGTTTTTCTATTAACCATGGTACTTGTAGTGGTTTTTATTATGCAAGAGCTTTCAAAATCTTTATCGACGGTAACCAAGATGGTGATTTTGCTGATGCTGGCGAAGAGGTGTATGTATCCCCTGCTATTGCTGCAGGATCAGCACCTGTTTCTACAACAGGAACAATTAACATCCCGGGGGCTTTCTTAGATGGTAACACAGGTATGCGTGTTGTTTTGCAAGAAACTACTACGCCTGCTACTATTCCTGCTTGTGGAACTTACAGTTATGGTGAAACAGAAGATTACATTATTAATCTTACAACACCTCCAGTTTGTACTACAACACCTCCTGCTTCAACCACTCAATCAACTTCTGCTTCTGTATGTTCAGGTGCGAACTACACCTTGAGTTTGAGCAATGCTTATGCTTTAGCTGGTTATACCTTCCAGTGGCAGTCATCTCCTGACAATATCACTTATACCAACATTACAGGTGCTACAAACGCAACAGTGGTTAGAAGCCAAACTGCAGCAACATGGTACCGTTGTCTTGTAGATTGTATCTATGGTGGTAGCCAAAGAATTTCTACGCCATTGCAAATCAACATGGCTCCATCCTACAATTGTTATTGTGCATCTGGAGCTACAAGTGCTAACGATGAAGATATCGTAAACGTAACAATTGGTACCTTGAACAACACTTCTGCATGTAATGCATTGGCTGCTGGTTCAGGTTCTGTTGCAAGTTTATATAGCAATTACACTGTTGTAACTGCTCCAAACCTTAACTTGAGCCAGAACTATCCTATTTCGGCGCGTGTTCAAGGGTGCAGCGGATTTGGATACACTACAAGTGTTCGTGTGTTTATCGACTTTAACCAAGATGGTGACTTCGGCGATGCTGGAGAAACTGTTGCAAGCATGGGGCCGCTAGTATCAGGCGTTGGTTCTGGTACTCTATTCTCCGACAACTTCGCTATTCCTTGTACTGCTCCTCTTGGTTTAACAGGAATGCGCGTAGTTGCAGTTGAAACTAGCGATCCTACTTTCATCTCTGCATGTGGAACTTACACTTGGGGTGAAACAGAAGACTATCTTGTAAACATTAGCAATGGTGGTGCATGTTCAGGTACGCCTGCTGCATCAAACGCATTGTCGACTGTAGCTACAACTTGTCCTTCATCTCCGTTTGAATTGAGTTTAAGTGCCTCTTATCCAAGTTGCGATTTCACATTCCAGTGGGAGCGTTCAACAGATGGTGGAGCAACTTTCAACCCAATTGGTGGGGCAACTTTAGCAACCTACACTGTACCAAACCAAACTGTTGCATCGCAATACCAATGTATCATTACATGTACAAATGGTGGAGCATCAACAACTTCGGCTCCGGTTTCAGTTGCACAAAACGCATTGTTTGCTTGTTATTGCCCATCAAACGCGATAATTGCTGCCGATGGTGAAATTGTTGGTGTTACATTGGAAACAATTAGCCAGTCTTCAACATGTGCAACTACAGCACCAGGAGCAGGTTCATTGAATCAGCTTTACAGCAATTACTTTGGTGTTCAAACAACCTTAACGAAGACTGTTACAAACGCTATGTCGGTAAGTATTGCAGGTTGTGGAACTACAGCTTACAATTACATCACAAAAGTTTGGATCGATTACAACCGTAGCGGAACATTCGAAGATGCGTCGGAGTTGATTTACACTTCACCAATTACTTTGGCGCCAGTTGGCGGAGCTTCAACAGCATTGAACTTTACATTTGCAGTTCCTCTTTCAGCTACTGATGGTTTAACCGCAATGCGTATTGTGTCGTGGGAAACTACTCTTGCTGCTAGCGTAACAGCTTGTGGAACTTACGGTTATGGTGAAACAGAAGATTACACTGTAAACATCATTACGCCTCCAACATGTTCAGGTGTTCCTTCAGGTGGTACTATTCCAGCTTCATTGGCGATCTTGAACAACACTTCAACCACTTTAACTCCACTTGGAGCAGAGGTTGCTTTGGGTATCACATACCAGTGGGAAGAGTCTGACGACAACGGCGGTGCTGATGCATGGGGTCCAGTAGTAGGTGGTTCAAATCCAAACTTGGTTAACTACACTACTCCTTCACTTTCAACTACCCGTTGGTACCGTTTGGTAACAACTTGTACTGAGCCAGGTGGTGGAACAGCTACTTCAAATGCTATTCAAATCACTACAGTAGGTGGAGCAAGCTGCGCCGATCCTTATGTGGTGCCTTCATTGCCATTTACATTGAATTTCTCTTCGAACGGTGCCGGTAACGACATCGGAGTTCAAACATCTTCTTGCTCTAACCTTTACGGTGGTGGACAAGATGTAGTATTCCAGTTCACTGCACCTTCTGCAGGTAACTATGAGATTTCATTGGTAAATACTTCAAACACTCGTTTCATTGGTTGGTTCTTGAAGAGCGGTACTGATTGTGCGCTAACTACACTTGCTTCGCAATTGAGTTGTGCAGTTTCAACTGGTACATATAACTCTGCACACAATGTAGTAGCTATCCCATCTGCGGGTACTTACTTTGTAATTGTAGACTATGCTTCTCCAGTAACACAGTCTAACTTCTTCTTACGTATCCGTCAAACGCCTGCTGCTCCAGCTAACGACAACTGTGCATCTGCTGCAACCCTTATTCAAGGTGGCTCAACATGTACATCTGCCGTAGCAGGAACAACTGCTGGCGCAACTGCATCTGGAATTACAGTTGCATGTTCTGGCGGTATCGCTGATGATGATGTTTGGTATTCTTTCGTAGCAACTTCTGATGCAGTAGTTGTAGAATTAAATGCTTCAACAAATGGTGTTGTACAATCTGGTTCTAACTTGGCTTGGGAACTTTTCCCAGTAACTTGTGGAGATCCTGCTTTGTTCTGTAACAATACAAGTGTAAATAGAGGTGTTTCTGAAACCAACACCGTAGTGGGTATCTCAACAGGTACTACTTATAGAATTCGTGTGTATGACTGGGATGCTGGTTATGGTTCAGCAGGTGGTAACTTCTCAATCTGTTTAACTACGCCTCCTCCTCCAGCAAACAACGATTGCGCTGGCGCTACAGTGCTTGCGGTTGGTGCTTCTTGTGTAACTACATCTGGTAACACAGTTGCTGCAACACAATCTTTACCAGCTTCTGCATGCAGCGGTTTCACAGGAAATGCTGACGACGATGTTTGGTATGAATTTACACTCGCAACTGCAACCAACGTAAACATCGAGGTAGCAGCAAGCAATACAACAATGGATCCTGTGGTTCAGCTTTACAGCGGATCATGCGGTTCTCCAACTTCATTGTTCTGTTCAGACAACTCACTTCGCGGTGGTGTTGAAAGAATTACCCGTGTACTTGCAGCTGGAACTTACTTCGTACGTGTTTATCACTACGGTGTTGGAACAGGTGCTGGTGGATCGCACACTATTTGCGTAACCAACAGCTTCCCTGCAGTTGCTCCAGTAAACGACAATACTTGTCAGGCTATAGAACTACCTATAACTAGCTCATGTTCACCAGAAGGTCCATACACAACAAATACAGCTACCCGTTCATTGAACATGACATTGGCTGAGCAAGGTGATGGTACGCCTAATGATGACGTATGGTTTAAGTTCACAACTGATGGATCACAAACTTCTGTATCTATCAACGTACAAGGTGGTGGCGGATTCGATCCGGTATTCCAAGTATATGCAATGTCGAACTGTAAGACACTTACAGGTTTGTTTGCTCCAGTTGATTTCACTTTTGCAAATCAAATTGAGTCTCAAACAATCTTTGGCTTAACTGGTCTTACTACTTACTACGTACGTGTTTTCGATTGGAATGCAACTGCTTCTGCAGGTAACTTCACCATCTGTACTTATGTAACGCCTCCACCACCGAATGATCTTTTGGTTAATTCTACTTTGCTTTATCAGCAAAATTCAACAACCTGCTTTAATTCAACTGATGGATATACTGTAAATGCATCAGGTGGTGATGCTTCAGCTCCTGGAGCATGTGGCGGCACTGCTGACGATAACGTTTGGTATAGATTCATCGCAACAGCTTCAACTGCTACCATCACGGTAACTGGTTCACAAGGTTTCGACCCTTCAGTTGACTTTAGAAGCGGTGCAGGTGCAGGAACTTCAGTAATCTGTGCTAATGCAACTGGCGTTAACGGAACTGAAACGATCAATGCAACAGGATTAACTGTTGGTCAGACTTACAAAATTCAGGTTTACGGAGCTGGTACCAATCCTGCAGGATGGGGTACTTTCGAAATCTGTGTTTTCGGAACAGCTTCAGCACCTCTTAACGACAATTGTTCTGGTGCATTTGCATTGCCAAATACCTCACCATGTTCACCTGTAGCAGGTGTGTTAACAGGAGCAACACAAACGTTGCCTGCTAACTGTAGCTTCAACTCACCAACTTACGATGTTTGGTATTCATTCATCGCATCTTCGAACCAAGCAACACTTACTCCAGTAGGTGCTTCAGGAGCAACTGATATGGTTGTTGAAATGTACAGCGGTTCTTGTGGTACACTTACATCAATTGGATGTGCGAACAATAACCCAGCTGCTGGTACCGAAAACTTGGTAGTTAATGGTTTAACTCCTGGTATTGTTTACTACGCACGTGTTTATGCGAACAGCAGCGTTGCGCCAGCAACAGCTACTGGTGTAGATCCTAACTTCACATTGTGCTACACAGGTGTACCACCAGTGAATGACAACATCACAGGTGCAACTTTGGTGAATGTATCTAGCAATCGCGCTGATATCCTTACCAATAACCTTGGTGCAACCAACACATCATTGGCGCCAGGTGCTTATTTCACCGATTGGAACAACGACGTTTGGTTCCGTTCAGTAGTGCCTGCTAATGGTGTTGTAGCCATTAACGTAGTTGGAATTGGTTTCAACGATCCAAAAGTTCGTGTGTTTACTTCTTCTGATAACACAGCTACCGGAACATTAACTAACATTGCTTGGGATGATGACGGTGGTGCTGGTTTAGGTTCTTACGTTTACATGTCGGGCTTAACTCCAGGTAACACAATTTTCTACGCAGTAGATGGTTTCTCTGCAGCTAACTTCGGTCAGTTCCGTATGAACGTGAACGACGGATGGTTGTGGACTGGAGCGAATGGCTTTAATCACAATGGTGCAGGTAACTGGATCAACCAAGGTACGACAGACGCAACGCCAAATCCATTTACAACTGTAACTAACTCGTTCTCTACAGGATGGGGTGTAGCTGCAGGTGATGCGGTAATCAATATTCCACCAGTAACTAATCAGCCAATTGTTGTAGCTAACGCTTCAGTTGGAGGTATTAAGTTTGTTGGTGGTGTGTTTACACAATCACGTATCACAATCAACACTAGTGTAATTCTTACCCTGAACGGTAGAACATTCGCTGGTTCAGGTCGTGGTATTACAGGTTCAGCAGCAGGTGGACGTGTTGAAGGTGCTGGTCGCCTCGACATCGGATCTTCTGTGAGCCAAGATGTAAACATCGCTTACCCAACTCGTTTCCGTTGTGCTACAACAGTTCTTGGAACAACCAACGTTAACTCTAACGGTAACATGATCTTCGATAACGGAGCTTCATTGTACTCTGGTTTAACTGGTCCTGCGTTCTCAATGGTAAACGGAAACATTACTTACCGTCGCCAAGGTAACACTAGCCAGTACGTTTATAACTTCTGGGGTGCTCCAATTTCGAATGGTACATTAGCTTCTTTGGCAGCTCCAGGTTACATTCCAAACCTTTACGCTTACAACACAGCAAATGCAACTGGTCTTGATTACTTAGGTACACAAGCTGGATGGCAGCCACTTACACCTGCAACAGCAATGCAGCCTTCAAAAGGTTACATCGCAACAGGTGCTGGTTTGGCTAACTTCACGGGTCTTCCTAACCAAATCAATCTTTCTTACACTCCACAATCAGGAGCTGGCGGAAACGACTTCAACCTATTGGCTAATCCATATCCAGCTCCTCTTGGTGCAAGCAACTTCCTTACTGCAAACTCTGCACGTATCGTAGGTGGCGCAATGTACCTTTGGGATGATGATGCTTCGGGTGGAACTGATTACGGTTCTGGTGACTTTATCGTGTACACTGGTCTTGGTACTGTAAACGGACCAAATAGTGGATCTCCATTCTCTGGTAACATCGGATCTTGTCAAGGTTTCTTCGTAAACTATAACACTGCAGGTGGTGGAACATTCTCTTTCACTAATGCAATGAAAGTTTACGGAACAAACTCTGAGTTCTTTGATGCAACTACTATCACAAGATTGCGTCTCCGCATGGAGAACGTGAATACTGTAGCTAGCGAAGCAATCGTAGCGTTCCTTGATGATGCAACAGATGCAGCAGATGCTCAGTACGACGCTCTTCGTCTTGCTGGTAACACGCAAATGAGCCTTTACACATTCAACGGAAACCTTGAGTATGCAGTTCAAGCTTGGCCAACTTTGACCAACGAGCGCGTAATTGATCTAGGAACTGTAAACACAGTTGCTGGTCCATCTACAATCGCAATGAACTTGTTCGAGAACTTCGATGCTTCAGTTATTGTTTACTTAGAAGACACTGAACTTGGTGTATTCCACAACCTAACTGAGAACAGCATTTACTCGTTCAACAACTCAGGTTTGAATGGTGAAACAGTTCGTTTCAGACTACACTTCCGTGCGCCAATTGCAGTAGCATCTTCAATGGATTGCTCTGGAACTGAGTCAGGAAAGATCATCGTAGCTAACCCTAACGCAACTCCAGTTGCTCTAGAGGTGAAAAACGCAAACAATGAAGTTGTAGCTACTGCTGCTGCTTTCGTAGGCGAGCACGAAGTAACTAACCTGTCTGCTGGAAACTACAGCTTGAATCTTACTTACGCTGATGGTGGTTCTACAACTAAGAATGCAGTTGTTGAATCTAACGGTATGACTGCTCCTGCAAGCTTTATTGCAAGTGCAACAACTGTTTCTATCGCTGATGCAATTATCGAATTCCAAGGTACTGCACAAGGTGCATCTGAGTACATCTGGGATTTCGGTGATGGTACTATCGTAACTGGCGACTTGAATCCAGTTCATGCTTATACAAGTCTTGGTGTTTACACCGTTACTTTCACAGCATTGAACAACGGATGTGGTTCAACAGCAACTTCTACTGTATCGGTAACTAACGATGCAACAGGTATTGGTTCTGCAACTACAAACAACGGATTCTCTATCTTCCCGAACCCTGCAACTGATGTAGCTAACTTGTTACTCAATGTAGACCGTTCTGAATCAGACGTAACTGTTAGCATCAATGATGCAGCTGGTCGTTTGGTGAATACTAAACTTGTAAATGATGTACGCTCTGGCTCTGTTATCGGTCTCGATATCAATGGTCTTGCTAACGGTGTTTACCAAGTAACAGTAGAAGGTAAAAACTTCCGTAACGTAGGTCGTAT
>Ga0138286_1379473_pt1 | contig 10573 bp, 1 predicted proteins | sample S_130712_E_mt_FD_106902 | JGI IMG/M metagenome (GOLD analysis project Ga0138286, IMG submission 106902) | Freshwater microbial communities from Lake Simoncouche, Canada - S_130712_E_mt (Metagenome Metatranscriptome) | ecosystem: Environmental > Aquatic > Freshwater > Lake | place: Canada: Quebec... | reverse complement strand
TATTGCCTACATGCGAATTTCCTGTGGGCGACTTAAAAGAATTCGAGCACCAGAATTATTTAAATAAACAAAAAACTTGTCCGCACTTCGAACGACTTAACCAAAGCTAAAGCGAGAAAAAAATGGCGACAACATCTTCGCAGATAACATCCCTTACCACAGCACAAGTGGTGGCAATTTCGGCCTCAGATATTCCTGATTTAACTGTGGCTCAGGTAGGTGGTTTGAGTGCTACGCAAATTGCTGCCCTATTGACTGCGCAGATTGCGGCGATTGAAACTGCGGATATTGTTACTTTGAACCTGGTTGCGCTAAGCGCAACTCAGGTTGCAATTATCAGTGATAGTCAAATTGCAGCTGTGTCTGCAACACAATTGGCATCAATTGAGACTAACGATCTTACTAGCCTGTTGACATCGACTTTGGCTGGCCTAACTACGGCACAAGTGACGGCTTTGACTACTGCCCAAGTAAATAAAATTTCGACTACACAGGTTGCTGTTTTTTCCGCTGCTCAAGTTGCTAAGTTTAGTGCTGATCAAATTGCAAATTTCGGTACTGCAAATATTGCAAAAGGTCTTACAACAGATCAAATTGCACAACTTGCTACTAGTGCAGTGGCGGGTATGGTTACCGCACAAGTTTCTGTTCTTAATTCTTCGCAAGTCACAACGCTCACTACAGCCGGTTTGGTGGCAATGGGAACTGCGCAGGTAGCTTCATTATCAACTAGCGGAACTGCAGTACTAACTGACGATCAGTCCAAAACGCTCACAACTGCACAAGTTGCTTCGCTTGGTACTACGCAAGTTGCGACCTTGCAAACTTCTTCTGTGGCTCTAATCGTTACTGGCGCTGCGGCATCTTTGACGACTGCGCAAATTGCGGCGATAACAACATCCCAGGTAACTGCGCTTACTACTTCTCAGGTCGCTGTTTTAACAACGGCGCAGGTGAGCTCCATTACTACCAGGGATTTGGTGGTGATGACCACAGATCAAATTATTGCCATCAATACAGCTCAATTTTCTTCTTTGTCGACGCTGCAGATTGCGAATTTGACGTCATCTCAAGCTGCTGCGATTGAGACGAACGATTTGGCTGCACTTAAAACGAACCAAATCACAGCGATAACAACCGCAGATGTTGTGTCCTTGGGAACGGCTCAAGTAGCTTCATTGACAACTTCTCAAGTGACAAATCTCTCTACGACTCAGGTGGTATCAATCACTTCAGCTCAAATTTCTGGAATTCAGACTGTTGATTTGTCTTTGCTTGGAACTGCTCAAGTTCGGGCGATGCTGACTTCCCAAATTAGTAATTTAGCTACGTCCCAGATCTCGAATTTAAATACTTCTCAAGTGGCTGGCTTAGAAACTGGCGACCTTGCATCTCTCAGTACGGATAAGATTGCTTCACTCTCAACGGGTGTTTTAAGTGTATTTGGGACTGCACAAGTTACTTCGCTGGTTTCTAGTCAGGTATCGGCAATAGTTACCGCGTCAGTGAGTGCCTTGTCTACTACGTTTGTGTCGGCGATCGAAACTAATGATTTGATTTTGATGGGAACTGAGCAGCTAGCTCAGCTAAACACTGCGCAAACAAGGTCTTTAACCACTGCGCAGGTTCTTAGACTGACCACAGACCAAATTGCATCGCTAAGTACTTTAGGATTGAGCGGGTTGAATACAACACAGCTTGGTGTGTTTACATCGGCTGAGATAGGCGGGCTCGGTACCGCCCAAATTTCAACCTTGAGCACACTAAACGTAACTGGTTTTGCTACGGCTAATCTTGTGGGATTAGGTACGGCGCAAATATCTGCTCTGAGCACTGCACAAGTTAGTTCACTTAAAACTCAGCAAGTTGCTGCATTGAGCTCTGTGCAGGTGAGTGGATTTGAAGATGCTGATTTTGCTCTTTTGACTGCTGCTCAGGCTAAGTCGTTAGAAACAAATGATATTGGGGGGCTTTCTACTAGCCAAATAACGGCGATGAGTACAGCTCAAATTTCTGGACTAGCTACTAATCAAATATCCAATCTTTCTATAGCTCAGATTGCTGCGATTTCAACGGCTCGTATTGGCGTTCTGTCAACGGCCCAACTAAAAAATCTTTACTCAGCACAATTTAGTAGTATAACTACCGGTCAGATCGGTAATTTGTCGACGCTGCAAGTATCCCTGATTGGCACGCTTGGCTTAGCTAGCCTGACGACCGATCAAATCGTTGCACTCGGAACTCTTCAAATATCATCTATCGCAACTAATAGTATTTCGACTATGCTTTCTAGTCAAATCGCCGCGATTGAAACGAGGGACATTTCGAGTCTGAATACGGGGCAAATTAAGGCGCTGAATTCAGCACAGGCTGCTTCTTTTACAACAGACCAGATCCAATTGCTTTCCACTGCAACCATTGGTAGCTTGGTTACTGCTAGTGTTGCGGCTTTGACTACGGCTCAAATTTCTGCGCTGTCTACTTCGTCAATTGCTGGATTTGGAACGGCGCAGGTTAAATCTTTGGGCTCAGCTCAAATTAGTGTGCTGACTACTGGATTCATCTCGGTTATCGGGACTGCCCAACTTAGCGGATTGAGTACTGCTAACGTGGCTGGTTTCTCTACTGACCAGGTCGTATCGTTAACAGCTGCGCAGGTTTCAGTAATTACGACAGCACAACTAACAGGTATGACCTCCACACAGGTGGCGGCGATTCAAACTAACGATGTTTCAGGCCTTACAACAGACCAAGTTACTTCAATCACCTCTGTTCAAATTGGAGCACTAACCACAGGTCAAATAACAACTTTTAGCACATCTCTGGTGTCTGTCATTAAAACTGCTAACTTGGCAGCAGTGACAACTGATCAGTTGGCCACAATGGGAACTTCTCAAGTGGTTGCTTTGAGTACACTCCAAGTTGCCACACTAAATTCTGCTCAGATAAATAACATCACGACAACTAGACTTATTGCTTTGACTTCGTCCCAGGTTGGGGCGATTAAAACAGCGCAAATTGCTGCTTTAACCACAATTTATGTAGGTGCGTTGAGTGCGGCTCAAGTCTCTAGTCTGAGCACGACACAAGTTTCGTCTTTACTTTCCAGTCAGATTTCAGTAATTGGTACCAACGATGTAGTTGCTATGAACACGGCCCAAATAAAGGGTATGAACTCATCGCAGATTTCTTCTTTTAGTACGGATCAAGTTACAGCGTTAACAACTGCTCAACTGTCAGTGTTTGATACCGTTGACATTGCGGCTATCAGCACTGTGCAGGTGAGTATTCTTGGGGCGACCCAGATGGTAGGTTTGTCTACGGCACAAATTAAGACTTTTGATTCATCGCAAATTGGTTCCTTAGGTACGTCTGATATAGCTGCACTGAATTCAGCACAAGTTTCGGCCATTGATTCAGCAGACCTTTTGGCACTAGGAACCTCACAGGTAGCTATTTTAGCAACTGCTCAAGTATCTGGTATGAGCACGTTACAACTCTCTGCGATGAGCTCTACACAGGTCGCAGCGCTAAGTGCATCTTCTTTGTCTGTGGCAAGTACGGGTCAAATAGTTGGTATGAGTTCATCACAGGTCGGCTCAATGACGACCGATCAGCTGGTAGCCCTTAAAACCAATCAGCTTGCTGCAATTGAAACAAACGATCTTGTGGCTCTTGGAACTACTCAGCTGACTGCCTTGTCAGCTGTTCAAATGGGCGTATTGACTACAAAACAATTCATTAGCTTAAATTCAGCGCAAGTTCTGGGTTTATCAACGGCGCAAATTGCCGCGGTATCGACTAACAGCGTTAGCGTGCTCACGTCTACAGGTTGGTCGAATTTATCAACGACTCAACTGGTTGCTCTGACCACGGCGCATTTCGGTAATCTCTCTACTCTTCAGGTGTTGGGCATAACTTCAACACAAGTGGCTACTATTGAGACGAATGATTTGGCTGCGTTTGGAACAAAGACAATTGTTGGCTTGGATTCGGTTCAGGTTGGAAGACTAACTACGGATCAAGTCATTGCGATGAAAATTGCGCAAGTTTCTGCTATTGAAACCAACGATATTGCGGGTATAACAACTGCGCAGGTTGATGCATTATTAACTGCACAGATTGCAGCGTTGAGTACATTACAGATTAGGAATTTTGATTCGGCTCAAGTTGCTGCTATCGGGACCAGTGACATTATTGGGCTAACAACGGATCAAATCGTTGCGATTTCATCTGCTGCTATGATCGGAATAACAACCGCTGAAATTGATGCTCTGTCAGCGAGCCAGATTGCTGCTTTTGGCACAACTCAAGTTCAATCGATGACTTCGATTCAAATCGCAGCTATCGGTACCGCTGATGTGGCCACTTTAACAACAAAACAGATAGTTGGGTTGCTGTCAACGCAGATAGGCGGCATCACGACTGATCAACTGATTCAGCTATCGGTAACGCAGTTGACGGCGATTCAAACTAACGATGTGCAGGGTATTACTGCTAACCAAATAATTGGGCTGAGTGTTACTCAAATTGCAGCGCTGACAACTGCGGTAATAGCTAATTTGAATTCAGCGCAAGTAGCCGCAATAGAGACTAACGACATCAGTAGTTTGACAACGGATCAAGTCTCGAAAATAGCTTCAAGCAGCATAATTGGTCTGATAACAGCGGAAGTAGCTTCGTTGACAACAGCTCAAGTCACTGCACTTTCTACGATTCAAGTTTCTTCTATGACGTCTGTTCAGATAGCAGGCTTCGAGACAGGTGATATAGGGTCGCTTACTACAGCTGGTTTGGTGGCATTATCATCGGTACAGGTTGGTGCCATAACAACGGACCAGATGCAGCAACTTGGTACTGCGCAAATAGCAGCGATAGCAACAGATGATCTGACTGGTTTAACAGCTGCTCAGATGAAGTCGATGACTACTGGACAAGTTGCGGCCATCAAGACGCAGCAAATTATCAACCTTAATTCGACTCAGATAAATGCGATCGAAACAAACGACGTAAGTAGTCTTTCGACTGCGCAAGTGTCGTCGATCACATCAAATACTTTGACTACGCTGGGTACTAATCAAGTAGTGGCTTTAGGGACAGCTCAATTTGCTAGCCTAAGTACCCTCCAAGTTTCTGCAATGAGTTCTTCACAAATTTCGCTAATCGAGACTAACGATATCAGTGGGTTGAGTACAGGTGCAGTTATAACCTTGACTTCAGTTCAGTTTGGCGCCATCACAACTGATCAGGTTTCAGCGTTATCAACCGCACAAATATCGTCGATCATTACTGCTGAAATATTAGGAATGACAACGGGGCAGATTCTTGCGCTAACTGCAACACAGGTTGCAACAATCACTACCGGCGTTATTGCAACATTTGATTCCTCGCAACTTAACGCGATAGGAACAGATGACGTATCCAGTTTAACGACGAGGCAAATCGCTGCAATAGCAGCTACTTCGGCAGGAGTTGGTCGTTTAACTGTTAATCAGGTTGCAGCATTCGGCACCTTGCAATTAGCTGGACTTACAACGGGCCAGATTTCGGTAGGTATTTCCTCTACTCAAGTTGCGGCTATTGAAACCAACGACATTTCAGGGTTAAGTACTGCTGGCGTCCTCGCAATGTCATCAGTTCAAATCGGAAATCTTTCAACCATGCAGGTTGTGGCTTTCGGAACAGTACAATTAACGGCAGTTGGAACAGATGACCTTCAGGGATTGACTACGGCGGCTATTTTTTCTCTAACGACTTCGCAGCTATCTTCATTATCAACGACTCAGGTAGCTAGCTTAGATTCGTCGCAAGTAGGAAATATATCTACGGCGAGTATTTCAAGCATGACAACTAAGCAAATACTTTCCATCGAGTCTTTCGATTTGGTTGGAATGTCGACGCAACAAATTGCTAGTTTAACAACGGCACAAATCGCGGCTCTGACAACTTTGCAGGTTTCGGTAGGTTTATCATCTGTGCAGTTGGCTGGAATTGAAACTAATGACATTAGTGGTTTGAGTACGGCGTCGGTATTAGCTTTGAGTTCAGTTCAATTAGCTAATCTTGGCACTGCTCAGGTGATTGCTTTCGGAACAGCTCAATTAGCTTCAGTTGGGACAGATGATATTGCTGGATTGTCAACGACTTTGGTTAACCTTTTAACTACTGCGCAGTTGTCATCCTTTGTTACTAGTCAGGTTGCAAGCCTGAATTCAGCGCAAGTGGGTAGTATTACAACTACTAATATCTCAGGATTGACAACTGGTGAAATTGCGTCATTTACTGCGACTAATTTGGTTGGTCTGACAACATCCCAGGTAATTAACCTAGTTACAAGTCAATTATCAAGTCTGACTACCGGGCAAATGGTGGCGTTAACATCTGATCAACTAATATTCATAGAGACTAACGACATTAGTGGTCTAAACACTAAACAAGTTACCTCATTGTTATCGAGCCAGATAAATAAAATAACAACTAGTCAGTTAGCGCAATTCACTACGGATCAAATAAGCGTAGTGACAACTGCCAACTTAATAACAATTCAATCTAACTTCTTGCCGTCGTTAACGACAGCTCAGGTTAGTACGTTATTAACTGCACAGATAAACAGTTTGACTTCGGTGCAGATAGCTGCAATTGAGACAACTGATATAGCTGTTATTAGTACGGGTGGTATCAAGGCATTGACATCGAATCAGATAGCTGCGATGACGACAGCGCAGGTCTCTCAGTTGACTACAATGCAAGTGTCGGCAATAGAGACTAACGATATTGTGGGATTGTCAGTAGCCGATATTGCATCGATCACTTCGGTACAAATGCCATTCTTTACTACGGGGCAATTGTTTGCACTAAGCGCTACACAGCTTCAAAGCTTAGATACGAAAGATTTGATTGTCTTAACTACAGATCAGATTCCGAATTTGGGATCAGCTCAAACAACGGGCTTGACTTCATCACAAATTAGTAGTTTAACAACAACCCAGTTGGTCGCTCTGAGTACCTTACAAGTGGGTAATTTGTCTTCTACTCAGGTGATGGCAATTACGTCCTCAAGTTTGGCTACTCTAGAAACGAATGATTTAGCATCTCTGACTTCAAATGTAATTAATTCGTTAAGTACCACGCAGGTGAGGGCGTTCACTACAGACCAGGTCGTAGCATTGACTACGGAGCAGACAGCAGCGATATCAAGTTCTGGGATCATTAACTTGGGCACTACTCAAATTGTCGCCTTAGAAACTAGAGATTTGATAGTGGTAGGTTCTAGCGGTTTAACTCTGTTGACCAGTACTCAAGTCAATTCCCTGACAACGGCCCAGTTACCGTCGATGACTTCAGTTCAAATTAACGCTATTAACTCGACAGCGCTAATTGGACTTTCCACAACACAAGTTGCAGCATTGAGCACCCTGCAGGTCTCAAATATCAGCGTTACACAACTGGGTGGATTAACTTCAGTTCAAATCTCTGGCATTGAGACAACTGACATTGCTGTAATGAGTGCGACGCAAATTGCGAGTTTGACGTCAACCCAAGTCACTGGATTTACTACAGATCAGGTCGTTGCCTTAACAACTGCTGATGCTGTTGCAATAACCAGTACCCAAATAGCAGGGTTTACAACAACGCAACTGGTAAATTTTGAAACTCGTGATCTAGTTAACTTACAATCGTATTCAGTTAGCAGTTTAACAAGCGTACAGGTTGCTGGATTGAGCACGACGCAAGCTTCTGTAATTTCCAGTGCACAAGCACTAAGTATCACAAGTGTTGCAATCAGAGGTTTGACCACGGATCAAGTCGGGGCATTGTCAACATCTGCGGTCACAGTCTTGCAGTCAACTTCGGTCTTTGCGTTGAACTCCAACCAGTTGATTGCATTGTCAACTGTGCAGGCTGCGTCGCTTACATCCCAATCCATGGGGCTTTTGAGTTCAACACAAGTTAGTGTGTTTGAAACTCAAGACTTGGCAGCGCTGACTACGGGTGCGGTGTTTAACCTTACCTCCATTCAGGTACAAGGGTTCACTACTGCTCAGATGACTGCATTGACTACCGGCGACATTACTGTGTTGCACTCCACACAAGTGGCGGTATTTAATTCGGCTCAATTAGTTGCACTGACTACTACGCAGGCTTCGGCGATTACTTCAGCATCGACGATGTCACTCAGCTCAACACAAATAGGGCGTTTCGAGACTCAAGACTTGGCGCTATTTACGACGACTACTGTTGGAAACCTTGATTCGATACAAATTCAAGGTTTAATCAGTAATCAAATTGTGGCTTTAACCGTAGACCAGGTTACTGCGTTCAGTGCTGTGCGTTCTAATTCAGTGGCGATCTTGACTACTGCTCAGATAGCAGCTTTTGAAACGCAGGATTTGGCAGTGTTGACTTCGTCAAGTTACGCTTCACTTTTGTCGTCACAAGTTGCAGGGTTAACTGCTACGCAACTGAGTACTATAAGTGCGACAAACTTTGTGACTTTCTCGAGCATGCACATTGGTGCCATTGAGTCCACTGATCTTCCATCGATAACCACTGTGCAAGCAGCGGCGTTGACAAGCGCTATGGTGGTGGGATTATCTTCTTCACAAATCAGCGTGATTGAGACTCAAGACATGGCTGCAATTACCTCGAGTGTGTTTGGTAGTCTAAACTCCATCCAAATTCAAGGATTGACGTCGGCTGAAATCGTGGGGTTAAGTCAAAATCAAGTACTGTCGTTAAGTACAACGAGATCTAATTCTATTGCTGTCCTTACTACTGCTCAGATTTCGTCCTTTGAAACACAAGATCTGGCTCAGTTAACATCGAGCAGCTATTCTGTATTGACGTCGTTCCAAGTTTCAGGATTGACGGCTACACAGCTTGGTTCGATTACCTCGGCAAACTTTGGTACGTTCAATAGTTCGCAGATACAAGCAATCGAGTCTGCTGATATGTCAAGTTTGACGACACAACAGTTGACTTCTTTGACCAGCACGACGGTTATGTTGCTTGGTAGAGCGCAGGTTGGTACGGCACTTAGCTCCACCCAGATCGAGACTTTGTTGACTACCCAGTTAGCTAAGTTTACGGCCGCTAGCCTGAACAGTGGCTCGATTCAAGCTCTGTTCGTTACTCCAATCGTGCTGGATCTGAATGGGGACGGTATCCAAACTACATCCATGCAAAATGGAGTAACTTTTGATATCAATAACGATGGCAAAGCAGACCAGACTGCATGGGTTGCGCGTGGTGATGGATTGCTGGTTCGTGACATCAACAAAGACGGTCTGATCAACAATGGTAGTGAGTTGTTTGGTTCGGCAACGGTTCTGCCAAACGGCATGACTGCAGCGGATGGTTACGCAGCGATGAGAGCCTTAGATACTAACCACGATGGTATCTTGGATGCGAAAGATGCAGCCTTTGGAGAACTGATGGTCTGGACAGATGCCGACGGCAACGGTATTACCGGAGCTAACGAGCTAACGAAACTGTCAGAACTTGGTATTAACGCTCTCTCGTTAACATCAACTAAGTCTTCAGAGAACAATAACGGCAACTTGATTGGTTTGATGGGTAGCTATACAACGACCGATGGCAAGACGCATACCATGGGCGACGTGTGGTTCCAGACAGATGCTTCAGGTAACCGTGTTTTTGATCTGGCGGCCGTTGTTAAAGCAGCCGGTACCTCAAAAGTGGATATGACCAATGCTCAGGCAGATCAGTTGAACGTTACATTGGCTGATGTCTTGGCAGTGGGTACACCAGATATCCTGAATGGCACCTCACAGGTGACGATCACGGGTGACTCGGGTGACGTAGTTCACCTGGCTGCAGGAGGTGGTAGTGGATGGAGTCTGGCAGGAACGCAAACCGATGGTGTTGATACCTACATGGTCTACGTAAATGCTAATGCTCACCTCTTTGTGAACGATAAAATACACCTAATCGTTAGCTAAAGAGGAAGCTCCATGAACCACCCTGGCGGCTCTCGATATGAAGCGAGGCCGGCAGAAACGGATAGTCTGTTGCAAACCCTTCTAGGGGTTTGCAACAGATACGGAATAGAGAAGTCAGCCGCGTCTTTTTTGGCGGGTTTACCCAGTACAGAACGGCTGTCTGTGGAGCACGGTACTCGTGCGATGCAGGCATCCGGATTTGCTGTAAAGTTGGTTAAACGTGATCCGTCCACTCTGCCTAATGAATTGCTTCCTGCTGTCTTGTTAAATAAGGACGGTACTGCCTATACGCTACTAAGTATCGATCATGGCCGCTCAGGCCCGCAATTTGAAATTCATGAAGCGGGACCTTCTGAAAGAATACAAATCATGACTTTGGCTGAATTGCGCCAAAATCATGGAGGTCACTGTCTGTTGATCAAACTGATGCCAAAAGCGGGAGAGGCCGGCGGCGAGGACGAAAAAGAAAAAGTAGTATCTAAATGGTTGTGGCAAGTCGTATGGCGCTATCGACGCTACTACTACGACAGCATACTCGCAGCTGTATTAATGAATGTGTTGTCTACTTTTGCTGGATTGTTTGCTATACATGTGTACGATCGAGTAATTCC
>Ga0138286_1214800_pt1 | contig 10688 bp, 15 predicted proteins | sample S_130712_E_mt_FD_106902 | JGI IMG/M metagenome (GOLD analysis project Ga0138286, IMG submission 106902) | Freshwater microbial communities from Lake Simoncouche, Canada - S_130712_E_mt (Metagenome Metatranscriptome) | ecosystem: Environmental > Aquatic > Freshwater > Lake | place: Canada: Quebec... | reverse complement strand
GCCCTCGAGGCCTCGATCACCGAATTGGCCCAGATCACGGGTCAGAAGGTCGTCGTGACCCGCGCCAAGAAGGCGATCGCCGGCTTCAAAATCCGCCAGGGGATGCCCATCGGCGTCGCCGTCACCCTGCGGGGCGAGCGGATGTATGCCTTCCTGGAGCGACTGATCAGTCTGGCCCTTCCCCGCATCCGCGACTTTCGTGGCGTCAGCCCCAAAAGTTTTGACGGCCGCGGCAACTACACCCTGGGCATCCGGGAGCAAATCATCTTCCCCGAAATTTCCTTCGACAAGATCGACTCCATCCGGGGCATGGACGTGACGATCGTGACCACCGCCCGTAACGACGAAGAGGGCCGGGCCCTCCTCCGCGAAATGGGGATGCCGTTCCGCAGCAACTGAGCCCTCTCCCGGATACGACCATGGCCAACCACGACCCAATTTCCGACATGCTCACCCGCATCCGCAATGCGAGTGAGAAGCGTCACGAAAGCACCCGAATCCCCGCCTCGCGCATGTCCCGCAGCATCGCCAGCGTGCTGCAGCAGGAGGGCTTCATCGCCGCTGTGAGCGAAGAGGGCGAAGGCATCCAGACACAGCTGGTGCTCGAGCTCAAGTACAGCGGCAAGCATCGCCAGCCCACCATTCGGCGCGTCCAGCGCGTCAGCCGCCCGGGCCTGCGCATCTACAAGAACACCCGCCAGCTCCCGAAAGTGCTCGGGGGCCTTGGCGTGGCGATCATCTCCACCTCCCGAGGTGTGATGAGCGACCGCGATGCCCGTCGCCAGGGCGTGGGTGGTGAAGTGCTCTGTTACATCTACTGATCTCCGGAGGATCCGACAATGTCACGCATCGGCAAGGCTCCGATTCCCGTACCCGCCAAGGTGGACGTGAGCCTCGAAGGCCTCACGGTCACCGTGAAGGGCCCCAAAGGCGAGCTCCGCCGCACCCTCCCGGACGGGATCGCGATCGCGCAGGAGGGGGAAACCCTGGTGGTCAGCCCCACCGGTCCGAGCCGCCGCTCCCGCGAGCGCCACGGCCTCTGCCGCACCCTCGTGGCCAACATGGTCGAAGGCGTCAGCCAAGGCTTCGTGCGCAAGCTCGAGATCGTGGGCGTGGGCTACCGCGCCTCTGTGCAGGGCCAGAAGCTTGTGGTCAGCGCCGGCTACAGCCACCCGGTCGAGATGGAGCCCCCTGCCGGCGTAACCTTTGCCGTTGAGAACAACACCACCGTGCTGGTCTCCGGACCAGACAAGGAACTTGTCGGCAACGAAGCTGCCAAGGTGCGCGCCATCCGTCCGCCCGAGCCCTACAAGGGCAAGGGCATCAAATACGAAGGCGAAAGGATCCTGCGCAAGGCCGGCAAGACCGGCAAGAAGTGAGGTCTGCCTGAGCGACATCCCCGAGTACACCCATGTCTTCCCTCTCCCGCAAACTGCAGACCCAGAAGCGCCACCGGCGCCTGCGTCGCCATCTCAGCGGCACCTCCGCCCGCCCCAGGTTGTCGGTGTTCCGCTCCAACAACCACATCTACGCCCAGGTCATCGACGACGACGCCCAGAACACCCTGGCGGCTGCCTCCAGCCTCGACAAGGATCTGCGCAGCAGCCTCGAATCCGGCGGCAACTGCGACGCCTCGGTGGCCGTCGGCCAGCTCGTCGCCCAGCGGGCCCTGGCCAAGGGCATCCAGCAGGTGGTCTTCGATCGCGGCGGCAACCTGTACCACGGTCGGGTCAAGGCCCTTGCCGATGCCGCCCGGGAAGCGGGCCTTCAGTTCTGATCCTGCTCTCACCATGACCGAATCCAACGATCAGCTCCAGACCAGCGACATCCCGGCAGCGGCCGACGTGCCCTCGGCCACCGATGGGCAGCAGGAACGCCGCGGCGGACGCGGAGAGGGCAAGGGGGACCGCCGCGGGGGTGGCGGCGGCCGCAGAGGGGGTGACCGCCGTGGTGGCCAGGAGAGAGACTCCGAATGGCAGGAACGGGTGGTGCAGATTCGCCGCGTCTCCAAAACCGTCAAAGGCGGCAAGAAGATGAGCTTCCGCGCCATCGTGGTCGTGGGCAACGAGCGCGGCCAGGTGGGGGTGGGCGTCGGCAAGGCGGGCGATGTGATCGGCGCGGTCCGCAAGGGCGTCGCCGACGGCAAGAAGCATCTGGTGAAGGTGCCGCTCACCCGCCACAGCTCCGTTCCCACCGACAGCACCGGTCGCGACGGCGCCGCCAGCGTGCTGATCCGCCCAGCCGCTCCGGGCACCGGCGTGATCGCCGGCGGCTCGATCCGCACCGTGCTCGAATTGGCTGGCATCAAGAATGTGCTGGCCAAGCGCCTGGGCTCCAAGACCCCGCTGAACAACGCCCGCGCTGCGATGGTGGCCCTCAAGGCCCTGCGCACCCACAAGGAGACCGCCAAGGAGCGGGGCATCTCCCTTGAGCAGATCTACTCCTGAGGCTCCCGATGACACCAACCCTGCAATCGCTCAAGGCCAATCCCGGAGCTCGTCGCCGCAAGACGCGCAAGGGACGCGGCATCGCCGCCGGCCAGGGTGCCAGCTGCGGCTTCGGCATGCGTGGCCAGAAGTCCCGCTCCGGCCGGCCCACCCGACCCGGCTTTGAGGGCGGCCAGATGCCCCTCTACCGGCGGGTGCCCAAGCTCAAGCACTTCCCCCTGGTCAATCCGCGCGAGTTCACCATTGTGAATGTCTCCGCCCTGGCCGCCTGCCAGAGCGGCAGCAAGGTCAACCTCGACTCCCTGGTCCAGGCCGGGGTTTTGACCAGCAGCCGCCATCCACTCAAGGTGCTCGGCAACGGCGATCTCACGGTGAAGCTCACCGTTGAGGCCGCAGCCTTCTCCGCCGCGGCTCGCGAAAAGATCGAGGCCGCTGGCGGCAGCTGCGAAATCGTCGGCTGATCGGCGGTGCACTTCAACCCCTAAGTTCGGAGCCGTTCCCCTCGCCCGCTGGCAGGGGGACGGCTCTTCCCATTCCTTTCCTCCCACCCTGTTCCGCCATGGTCGTCAGCCGGGGGCGCAACCCAAGCGCCGCTGAAATCGTCAGCCAGGTGTTGCAGGCCAAAGGCCTGCGGGACCGGGTCCTCACCACCCTGGGCCTGCTGCTCGTGGTGAGGCTGGGCATCTACGTGCCGGTGCCAGGCATCGACAAGACAGCCTTCCAGGGCTTCCTGCAGCAGGGCGGCCAGTTGCTTGGCTTCCTCGACATCTTCACCGGTGGTGGTCTCTCCACCCTGGGGGTGTTCGCCCTCGGCATCCTTCCCTACATCAACGCTTCCATCATCATCCAACTGCTGACAGCGGCCCTGCCACAGTTGGAAGACCTCCAGAAGAACGAGGGCGAGGCCGGGCGGCGCCGCATCGCCCAGATCACCCGGTATGTGGCGCTCGGCTGGGGCATTCTCCAGAGCGTCGTGTTCGCCTCGATCCTGCGCCAGTACAAGCTCGCTGACATTCCGGACTGGCAATTCATTCTGCAGACGAGTCTGGCCCTGGTTGCCGGCTCGATGGTGGTGATGTGGATCTCGGAGGTGATCACCGAACGCGGCATCGGCCAGGGCGCCTCCCTGGTGATCTTCCTGAACATCGTCGCCACCCTTCCGAAGGCATTGGGCTCCACCATTGAGCTGGCCCAGAGCGGTGACAGGGCAACGGTGGGCGGCATCGTCATTCTGGTGCTGGTCTTTCTGGTCACGATTGTGGGGATCGTCTTCGTTCAGGAGGGGAATCGAAGGATCCCGATCGTGAGCGCCAAGCGACAGGCGGGTGGCTCGGGGATGCTGGCGGCCCGGCAGAGCTACCTGCCGCTAAAGCTCAATGCCGGCGGCGTGATGCCAATCATCTTCGCCTCGGCGGTGGTCTTCCTGCCTCTGACGATCGCCAACCTCACCAAGAATCCCTGGCTCGTTCAGGTAGCCGGCTATCTGAGCCCCAACAGCAGCATGCCCTGGTTGTACGCGCTGGTGTACTTCCTCCTGATTTGTGGATTCGGATTCTTTTATGCCTCCCTCACCGTAAATCCTCTCGACATCGCCACCAACCTCAAACGCAGCGGTGTGGCGATCCCGGGGGTGCGCCCTGGCTCGGCCACGGCCAACTACATCACTGGCGTTCAGAATCGCCTCACCCTGCTCGGCGGCATCTTCCTCGGCGCCGTCGCAATCATCCCCTCCGCGGTTGAGGGGGCCACCCAGGTGCGCACCTTCCAGGGCCTTGGCGCCACCTCGCTGCTGATCCTGGTGGGTGTGGCGATCGACACCGCCAAGCAAGTGCAGACCTATGTGATCTCCCAGCGCTACGAGGGCATGGTGCGCCAGTAGCTCCGGGCTCACTCCCCTCCTCGCATCCCTTCCCCTGCCATGAAGCAACGCCTCCTCTTCCTTGGCCCCCCGGGCGCCGGCAAGGGCACCCAAGCCCAACGCCTGGCCACGGCTCACGATCTGCTCCACCTCTCCACGGGCGATCTGCTACGCGCCGAAGTGCAAGCCGGAACCGAACTGGGCCGGGAGGCTGAGGCGGTGATGGCCCGCGGCGAACTGGTGAGCGACACCTTGGTGCTGGCGATTGTGCGCAGCCGGCTGGAGGGCCATGGCGGCGGCTGGCTGCTCGATGGCTTTCCCCGCAACCTGGCCCAAGCGGAAGCCCTCGACACCCTCTTGGTCGGGCTGGGCCAGGGGATCGAGCTGGTGGTGCTGATGGAACTCGACGACGCCATCCTTTTGCAGCGGCTGCTGGCCCGCGGCCGAAGCGACGACAACGAAACCGTGATTCGTCACCGCCTCCAGGTCTACCGGGATCAGACGGCACCGCTGATCGAACACTATGGCGATCTGGGCGTGCTGAAGGCCGTGGACGCCTCCGGCACCATTGAGGAGATCGGCGCTCGCATCGAGGCGCTGCTCGCTTGAACCCAAGCGGAGGGTGCTTGCCCGCTGTGGTAGGTTGTTGGTTTGCCCGTGCGGAGAGCATCCCCACCATGAAGGTGCGCGCTTCAGTCAAGCGAATGTGTGATAAGTGCCGGGTGATCCGTCGCCACGGCCGGGTCATGGTGATCTGCACCAACCCCAAGCACAAGCAGCGTCAAGGCTGAATCCTGGCTTGACCCTCGGTTGGCCCTTGCGCCTACCCCTCCCGTTTTTTCCCCCAGGCCATCCAGCCGCCGGCGCCACGCCAACGCAGCCCCTGGCCTGACCCTTGCTCCCCTGATCGTTTTCTCCACTGTGGCTCGGATCGCCGGTGTCGACATCCCTCGCGACAAGAGGGTCGAAATTTCTCTCACCTACGTTTATGGAATCGGGCTCACCCGGGCCCGCAAGATCCTCGCCAAGACCGGTGTCAGTCCAGACATTCGCGTCAAGGACCTCAGCGACGCTGATGTGCAGAAGCTGCGAGGTGCCGCCGATGGCTTCACCCTGGAAGGCGACCTGAGGCGCGAGGAGGGCATGGCTCTCAAGCGTCTCCAGGACATCGGCTGCCTGCGTGGCCGTCGTCACCGGGCCGGACTGCCCGTGCGTGGACAACGCACCCGCACCAATGCCCGCACGCGGCGCGGCGCCCGCAAAACCGTCGCCGGCAAGAAGAAATAGGCCCCGCGCAGGCTCCGGCCTGCCCGGGCACCCCCCTGCCGCTGGCCGTGCCCCCGGGGCACTTTCCTTGCGCCCGCGTCACCAGGGTTTCCCCAGTCCTCCGATCACCTCCCTGCTCCGACAGGGCCCACCTCCATGGCCAAACCCGTCAAGAAATCCGGCCCGAAGAAGGCCAAGCGCAACGTACCCAACGGCGTTGCCCACATCCAGAGCACGTTCAACAACACGATCGTCTCGATCACCGACACCGCCGGTGAAGTGATCAGCTGGTCCTCCGCCGGCGCCAGCGGGTTCAAGGGCGCCCGCAAAGGCACGCCCTTTGCGGCCCAGACCGCCGCTGAAGCGGCCGCCCGCCGTGCGCTCGAGCAGGGCATGCGTCAGATCGAGGTGCTGGTGCGCGGCCCTGGTTCCGGCCGCGAGACCGCCATCCGAGCCCTGCAGGTGGCTGGCCTGGAGATCACCTTGATTCGGGACGTCACCCCCCTCCCGCACAACGGCTGCCGTCGGGCCAAGCGCCGTCGCGTCTGACACCCCGGTTCCGTCCACCCCCTTTCCACCCCACAGACCGTGCTGCAATACCAGATCGACCGGGTCGAGCATCAGGTTGCCAACGACCGCTCCCAGACGGGAATCTTCGTCATCGGCCCCCTCGACCGTGGTCAGGCCACCACCCTTGGCAATGCCCTGCGTCGTGTGCTGATCGGCGGCCTTGAGGGCAGCGCCATCACCGCCGTGCGCATCGGGGGGGTCAACCATGAATACGCCACCGTCCCCGGGGTGCGGGAGGACGTTCTCGACATCCTGCTCAACTGCAAGTCGATCCCGGTGGTCAGCCGCAGCCGCGAGCTGGAGATCGGACGGCTGGTGGTGAGCGGACCCGCCACCGTGACCGCCTCCGACCTGCAGTTCTCCTCCCAGGTGCAGGTGATCGACGGCAATCGCGCCATCGCCACCATCGCCGAGGGCAACACCCTGGAGATGGAGGTGCATGTGGAGCGGGGAGTCGGATACCGCCCGGTCGACCGCCACAACGAAGAGACCAGCGCCATCGACCTTCTCCAGATCGACGCGGTGTTCATGCCCGTCAAGCGGGTCAACTACAGCGTGGACGAGACGGCCGTCGCCGAGGGTGGATCGGCGCGGGAACGCCTGCGGCTGGAGATCGAAACCAATGGCAGCATCACCCCCGACGACGCCATGGCCCAGGCCGCCAACCAGCTCATCGGCCTGTTCCAACCTCTGGCCAGCCTCACGATGGCCGAGGAGCCCGGGCTTGAGCCGGAACCTTCCGCCGAGGCCCAGATTCCCCTGGAAGAGCTCAATCTCTCCGTGCGCGCCTACAACTGCCTCAAGCGCGCCCAGGTCAATTCCGTATCCGACCTGATGGGCTACAGCTACGAAGATCTTCTTGAAATCAAGAACTTCGGCTCCAAGTCGGCCGACGAAGTGATCGAGGCGCTGGAGCGCATCGGCATCTCCCTGCCCCAGAGTCGCACCAGCGTCTGAGGCCTCGGCCCCCCACCGTTCCGCGAACCTCGCCCCCGTCCCGCTCCCCCCCACCCATGCGACACCAGTGCCGAGTCCCCCTGCTGGGGCGCCCCGCCGACCAACGCAAGGCGATGCTGCGTGGCCTGACCACCCAGCTGATCCGCGAGGGTCGTGTGACCACCACCAAAGCCCGGGCCCGAGCCCTGCGGGACGAAGCCGAACGAATGATCACCCTGGCCAAGGACGGCAGCTTGGCCTCCCGCCGCCGCGCCCTCGGCTACATCTACGACAAGCAGCTGGTCCACACCCTGTTCGACAAGGCCCCGGGCCGCTACGGGGAGCGCAACGGCGGCTACACCCGCATTGTGCGCACGGTGCGTCGGCGTGGTGACAATGCCGAGATGGCCATCATCGAGTTGGTCTGAACGCTTCCCCGTCCCCTTCCGTTCCCCCGGGCCTGCGGCGCATTGCCCTGTGCCTGCAGTACGACGGGGCTCCCTTTCACGGCTGGCAGCGCCAGGCGGGGGGGCTCCCCACCGTGCAGCAGGCCCTGGAGGAGGCTATCGGTGAACTCGATCCGGCTCGACCGATCCGCAGTTTTGCCGCCGGCCGCACCGACACCGGCGTCCATGCGGCGGGCCAGGTGGTGCACTTCGACGCCGCCGGACCGATCCCGCCACGGCGCTGGCCCAAGGCCCTCAACGGCCGACTGCCCCCTTCGATCCGGGTGCGCGCCGCCGCCGCAGTGCGTGCCGATTGGCACGCGTGCTTCTCGGCCCGCTATCGGCGCTACCGATACACGATTTACAACGGCTCCGCCCCAAACCTTTTCTTGGCGCCTTGGAGCTGGCACCGCTACCGGTTCCGCCTCGACGAAGCCCGCATGGAGGCAGCCCTGCAGGAGCTGCAGGGCGAGCACGATTTCACTGCCTTTCAGCGCGCGGGCAGCCGCCGGGCCGATGCGATCACCACCCTGCAGGAACTCAGCCTGGAGCGCCAGGGGGATCTGGTGGTGGTGGAGCTGCAGGCAAGCGGCTTCTTGTACGGCATGGTGCGCCTGCTGATGGGCCAGCTGGTAGCCGTGGGCGAAGGGCGGCTCGCACCGGAGCTGTTCCACCGCCGCTGGCGCGAGCGGAGCCGTGGGGACGTGAAGGAGGCCGCGCCGGCACGGGGGCTCTGCCTGCTGCGGGTGGGCTACAGGGAGAATCTCTTCCCCAGGGCGGCGTGGTATGATAGTCAACCGAGATTTCAGCTGGATTCACACGATCCACCCGCTGAAGCCGAGGAAGATTCCGCAGCTCCGGCCCGGCAGGACGGCCAACTTCAAGGCAAATCGCCGCGGTAGGGCCGGGATGTAGGGTCGGAAGAGATTGTCGGTGCCCCTGGGGTCCGGGAACTCCTTCCTGCCGTCCTCAGCCACCGTCCGTCCCGTCTGTGCCTTCGGGCCAGCCGGGGTTTCCACCAGCCGGCTTGCCGGTGCCGTTCAGGCGCAATGAACAAGACAACCCTGCCCTCCCCCGACTCGCTCGATCGCCAGTGGTATCTGGTCGATGCGGCGGATCAGACCCTCGGGCGCCTGGCCACGGAGGTGGCGCGGGTGCTGCGCGGGAAGAACAAGCCCGAGTACACCCCTCACCTCGACACGGGGGATTTCGTGGTCGTGATCAACGCCGAGAAGGTGCGCGTCAGCGGCAACAAGGAGACCCAGAAGCTCTATCGCCGCCACTCCGGCCGCCCGGGCGGCATGAAGACCGAAACCTTCGCCCACCTGCAGAGCCGCCTGCCGGAGCGCATCATCGAGAAGGCCATCAAGGGCATGCTTCCTCACAACACCCTGGGCCGCCAGTTGTTCCGCAAGCTGAAGGTGTACCGCGGTCCGGAGCATCCGCACGCCGCCCAGAAGCCCCAAGCCCTCGCCCTCGATCCCGCCGCCTCCGCCCTCCGATGACCAGCTCTTCCAACCGCGTCGTCTACTGGGGTACCGGCCGCCGCAAGACGGCCGTGGCCAGGGTTCGTGTGGTGCCCGGCACGGGCGGCGTCACGATCAACGGCCGTCCCGGCGACAACTACCTCAATTACAACCCCGTCTACCTGGCCGCGGTCAAAGCGCCTCTGCAAACCCTTGGCCTTGAGGGCCAGTACGACCTTCTGGTGAACGTTCGCGGTGGCGGCCTCACCGGACAGGCCGATGCGATCAAGCAGGGGGCAGCCCGCGCGTTGTGCGATCTCTCCCCCGACAATCGCAAGCCGCTCAAGGTGGAAGGCCACCTCAGCCGCGATCCCCGCGCCAAGGAGCGCCGCAAGTACGGCCTGAAGAAGGCCCGCAAGGCGCCCCAGTTCTCCAAGCGCTGATTCCGCGCTCTGCATCCTTTCGCGCTTCCCTTCGCCATGCCGAAACCCAACATCCATCCCACCTGGTATCCCGAAGCCAAGGTGATCTGCAATGGGGAGGTGGTGATGACCACCGGCTCCACCCAGCCCGAAATCCACGTGGACGTGTGGAGTGGCAACCATCCCTTCTACACGGGCACCCAGAAAATCCTCGACACCGAGGGTCGGGTCGACCGCTTCATGCGCAAGTACGGCATGGGCGGCACCGAGAAACCTGCAGAGAAGGGCGCACCAGCCTAGGAGTAACCCCCACTCAAGCGCATCTGGCCGGGTGTCCCAGTGGGCATCCGGCTTTTTGCTGGATCCAGCCCACCCCCCATCCCCTTGCCATGGATCCCGCCTTGTTGCACGACCGTTTGGAGGCCACCTGCCAGGCCTTCGCGGTGTTGGAGCGGCAGCTGGCCGACCCCTCCGTCGCGGCGGATCCTGTCCAGCTGCAATCGTTGGCGCGGGAGCGGGCCCGCCTGGAGCCGATCGTGCAGGACACCCACCAGCTGCGTCTGTGGGAGCGTGAGCAGCGAGAAGCGCAGGAACTGTTGCGGGGCCCGAGGGGTTCCTCCCAGGAAGAAGAGCTGGCGGAGCTGGCCGCCGAGGAACTGGCGCTGCTCGAGGAACGGTTGTCGGAGTTGCGGAAGCGACTCACCGTGGCCCTCCTGCCGAGGGATCCCCGCGATGAGCGCAGCGTGATGGTGGAGATCCGGGCCGGCGCGGGCGGGGATGAGGCGGCTCTGTGGGCGGGCGATCTGGCCCGCATGTATGAGCGCTATGCCCAAGCCCATGGCTGGATGGTGCAGCCCCTGAGCGCTTCCCAGGCTGAATTGGGGGGGTTCAAGGAATTGATCGTTTCGATCCAGGGGGAGGGTGTCTACAGCCGGCTGAAGTTCGAAGCCGGGGTACACCGGGTGCAGAGGGTGCCAGCCACCGAATCCCAGGGCCGGGTTCACACCTCCACCGCCACCGTGGCGGTGATGCCGGAAGCCGATCCGGTGGAGGTGCAGCTCGATCCGAAGGACCTGGAGATCAGCACCGCCCGTTCCGGCGGCGCGGGCGGCCAGAACGTGAACAAGGTGGAAACGGCGGTGGATCTGTTCCACAAACCTTCCGGCATCCGGGTGTTCTGCACCCAGGAGCGCTCCCAGCTGCAGAACCGGGAGCGGGCGCTGGAGATCCTGCGGGCCAAGCTGCTGGAGCGCCAGCTGGCGGAAGCCGCCGACCAG
>Ga0138286_1227921_pt1 | contig 10849 bp, 22 predicted proteins | sample S_130712_E_mt_FD_106902 | JGI IMG/M metagenome (GOLD analysis project Ga0138286, IMG submission 106902) | Freshwater microbial communities from Lake Simoncouche, Canada - S_130712_E_mt (Metagenome Metatranscriptome) | ecosystem: Environmental > Aquatic > Freshwater > Lake | place: Canada: Quebec... | reverse complement strand
TGAAAAGTTAAAAGCCTTGTCAATACTGAGATTCAGAGAAATAATAAGCTTATTACCAGAATACTTTAAAAAAAAATAGGTTTAGCTGTTGCAAATAAAAAACATCTTACTATCTTTGCCGTCCCCAAAATAGCAGGCTTTCGCAAGTTTACTAGATAAAGGAATAAGCAATAAAAGAATCCAGAAAAACTGATTTTCCATGTTACAGCCGAAGCGTACCAAGTACAGGAAGCAGCATAAAATGAAAATGAAGGGCAATGCAACACGTGGACACGAGTTGGCATTTGGCTCTTTTGGTATAAAAGCAATGGAGGGTGTATGGATGACTGCACGTCAGATCGAAGCTGCCCGTATTGCTGTGACACGTTACATGAAACGTGAAGGCCAGATCTGGATCCGGGTTTTCCCTGACAAGCCAATTACCAAAAAACCTGCAGAGGTTCGTATGGGTAAAGGTAAAGGTTCCCCAGAATATTGGGTAGCTGTTGTTAAACCAGGAACCATCATTTTTGAAGCTGAAGGTGTTCCAATGGATATTGCTAAGGAAGCACTCCGTTTGGCATCACAAAAATTACCAGTGACAACTAAATTCATAGTTCGTCGCGATTACCAAGAAGCTACAGCCTGATTGAAGTTATGAAACAGGAAGAAATCAAAGATCTTTCTCTCGCCGAGTTGAAAGACAAAGTAAAAGAAATGACACAGTTGCAATCACGATTGGTATTTAACCATGGTGTGTCTGCATCAGAAAGTCCGATCGGTATCCGTCATAACAGGCGTGCGATTGCCCGTATCAATACGGAAATTCGTATGCGTGAAATTCAGGAAACAGCACAATAAACTTCACGATGGAAGCAGAAGCAATTGATAGAAATTTACGCAAAGAGCGTGTGGGTCTTGTTCGAAGCACTAAAATGGATAAAACCATTGTAGTAGCGGTTGAACGTAAAGTAAAGCACCCGAAATACGGTAAATTCGTAAAGAAAACCACCACCTTTATGGCTCATGACGATAAGAATGAGTGTGGAGCAGGTGACACCGTGAAAATTATGGAGACTCGTCCTATGAGCAAGAACAAGCGCTGGAGACTAGTTGAAATCATTGAAAAAGCCAAGTAATTCATTACCCGAATAATAGAATTGAGTCATGATACAGCAGGAATCCAGGCTGACAGTCGCAGATAATTCAGGTGCAAAGGAAGTTCTTTGTATCCGCGTATTAGGCGGTACCAAGAAGCGTTACGCATCTGTCGGTGATAAAATTGTAGTTACAATCAAGCATGCATTGCCAAGTGGTAACTCAAAAAAAGGTTCTGTTACCAAAGCGGTAGTAGTACGCACTAAAAAAGAAATTCGTCGCCCGGATGGTTCATACATTCGTTTTGATGACAATGCTGTTGTATTGCTCAACAACAACGACGAATTACGCGGCACCCGTATTTTCGGACCTGTTGCTCGTGAGCTGCGTGAAAAGCAGTATATGAAAATTGTTTCACTAGCTCCAGAGGTGCTTTAAATCAGCTTCCCATCATGAAACTGCATATCAAAAAAGGAGATAAAGTCCTAGTTATCGCTGGAAATCACAAAGGTGAGTCGGGCGAAATTCAAGAGGTAAACGTTCAAAAGCAACGTGCGATAGTTACTGGTGTAAACCTTACATCACGTCACAACAAGCCAACTTCAGAAAATCCGCAAGGTGGTATTGTTAAAAAAGAAGGATCTATTCATATTTCCAATTTAATGGTAATTGATCCTTCTACCGGTAAAGCGGCTCGTACAGGACGTAAAGCTGACGGATCAGGCAAAATGGTTCGTTTTTTCAAAACCAAAAAAGCGGAGGCAAGTAAGTGATGAGCTATACACCCAACCTCAAAAACAAGTACCGCAACGAAATTAAAAGCGCTTTGCTGAAGGAGTTCCAATACAAGAGCCCAATGCAAGTGCCGGTGCTGAAGAAGATCTGTATCAACCAAGGAATTGGTGCTGCAGTATCTGATAAGAAAATGATTGAGTCTGCTATCGTGGAAATGACAACAATTACTGGTCAAAAAGCGGTTGCTACTAAATCTAAGAAAGATATTTCCAACTTCAAACTCCGTAAAGGTGTTCCAATTGGAGTTCGTGTAACACTTCGTGGTGATAAAATGTACGAATTCTTGGAGCGTCTTATCGTAGTAGCTCTTCCTCGTATCCGCGATTTTCGTGGTATCAACGACAAAGGATTTGACGGTTATGGAAACTACACTCTTGGTGTTACTGAACAAATCATCTTCCCTGAGATTAACATCGATAAAGTTTCGAAAATCATGGGTATGGATATCACTTTTGTGACCAACGCTCCAACTGACAAAGAAGCATTTGCTCTTTTGAAGGAATTCGGTCTACCATTTAAAAATTTAAAAAAGTAAAACGATCCGATGGCTAAAGAAAGCATGAAGGCCCGAGAAGTTAAAAGGGCTAAATTGGTTGCCAGATACGCTTCGAAAAGAGAGGCTTTGAAAGCTGCAGGTGATTCTGTAGGTCTACAAAAACTTCCTCGCAATTCGAGTAAAATTCGCCTCCGTAACCGTTGTCAACTCACCGGTCGTCCACGAGGTTACATCCGTCAATTTGGACTTTCAAGGATTACATTCCGCGAAATGGCTCTTGATGGTAAAATCCCAGGAATCACCAAATCAAGCTGGTAATCCTTAACAATTAACTCAAAGAAATAATATAAGACAATGACTGATCCGATAGCAGACTACCTTACCAGGCTCCGGAACGCCATTCACGCAAATCACCGCGTGGTTGAAATTTCTTCTTCAAAATTGAAGCAGAATATGACCAAAATTCTTTTCGAAAAAGGGTATATTCTAAGTTACAAATTCGAAGAGCCATCTGAAGGAAATCCTCAGGGTACGATCAAAATCGCGTTGAAGTATCATCCAGTAACAAAGATTCCTGCAATTCGCACGTTAACGCGTGTTTCTAAGCCAGGTCTTCGAAGTTATGTACATGTTGAGAAACTTCCACGAGTAATCAACGGACTCGGAATTGCAATCATCTCTACTTCGAAAGGTTTGATGACTGACAAAGAAGCAAGAAATGAAAATGTTGGTGGAGAAGTTCTCTGCTATATCTACTAATCACAAGCAGCAATAAGAAATGTCACGGATTGGAAAACTGCCGGTAAGTCTGCCTAATGGTGTTAGCGTTTCAGTAAACGCAGAAAACATTGTTACGGTAAAAGGCCCTCTCGGAGAACTGCATCAGCCAGTTGACCCGGCGATCGAAGTTAAAATTGAAGAAGGAATTCTAAGCGTATCTAGAAGTAGTGATGCGAAGGATCACCGTGCTAAGCATGGGTTGTACCGTGCACTCATCAATAACATGGTGAACGGTGTTTCTGTTGGCTTTACTACCGAACAAGAATTAGTAGGTGTAGGTTACCGTGCTTCCAACACTGGGCAAATGCTTGAACTATCTCTAGGATATTCACACAATATTATGTTTGACATTCCATCAGAGATTAAAGTAGAAACAAAAACTGAGAGGGGTAAAAACCCAATCATCATCATGAAATCTATCGACAAGCAACTACTAGGAATGGTTGCAGCGAAAATTCGTTCACTCCGCAAGCCAGAGCCTTATAAAGGGAAAGGTATCAAGTTTGTTAACGAAGTACTTCGCCGCAAAGCTGGTAAGTCTGCAGGTAAGAAATAATCTGATATCAGGATCATGGCTATCACCAAAGAATACAGAAGAAGTCGGATTAAAAAAAGAATCCGCAAAGTGGTATCAGGAAATGCAAGTGCTCCGCGCATGAGTGTTTTCCGTAGCAACAGCGAGATCTACGTTCAATTGATCGACGATCTTAATGGGCACACACTTGCTGCTGCATCATCTGCAGAAGCTGACATCGCAAAACAAAAAGTAACCAAAATTGAAAAAGCTTCATTGGTAGGTAAATCTATCGCTGCTAAAGCAAAAGAAGCTGGAATTGAAGCTGTTCGTTTCGATCGTGGAGGTTACCTATATCATGGCCGCGTTAAATCACTAGCAGAAGGTGCTCGTGAAGGTGGACTAAAATTCTAAATAGATCATGGCGAACGCAAATATCAAAAGAGTACGTTCAAGCGATATTGAACTAAAAGACAAACTGGTAGCCGTAAACCGTGTTACCAAAGTAACTAAAGGTGGTCGTACCTTCTCATTCTCTGCAATTGTTGTTGTAGGAAATGAAAAGGGGATTGTAGGACATGGTCTTGGAAAAGCAAAAGAAGTAACCGATGCAATCAGCAAAGGTGTTGATGATGCTAAGAAGACACTAATCAAAGTTCCTGTAATCAACGGTACCGTTCCTCACGAGCAACTTGGTAAATTTGGTGGAGCGCTTGTGTTTTTGAAACCAGCAGCACACGGTACTGGTGTAATCGCAGGTGGTGCTATGCGTTCTGTACTAGAAAGTGTTGGTATTACCGATGTACTTGCTAAGTCAAAAGGATCTTCAAACCCACACAACGTGGTTAAAGCTACTATCGACGCTTTAAGCCAAATGCGTGATCCAGCAACTGTTGCGCAACAACGCGGCATTTCAATGGAAAAAGTTTTCAACGGCTAATTCAGGTAACCATGGCAAAGATTCGCATCCAACAGATTAAAAGCGGCATTGACCGTCCTGAAAACCAAAAACGCACACTCCGTGCACTTGGTATCACCAAAATGAATGTTCCAGTTGAACATGAAGCTACTGCTCATATTCTTGGAATGGTAGATAAGGTGAAACACCTCGTAATCGTAACAGAACTCTGATCTTAACAGACAAAATAACATGAATCTTAGTAATCTTAAACCAGCAGCAGGCTCCACGAAATCTTCGAAGAGAATTGGTCGTGGCCAGGGTTCAGGTCGTGGTGGTACTTCCACACGTGGACACAAAGGTGCTAAATCACGCTCTGGTTACTCATCCAAAGCTGGTTTCGAAGGTGGGCAAATGCCACTTCAGCGCCGTCTACCTAAATTCGGTTTCAAAAACATCAACCGTGTTGAATATAGAGGTATCAACTTAGATACGCTTCAATCTCTTTCTGAAAAAATCAATGGTGGTACGATCACTTTTGATACTTTGAAGGAAAATGGTTTGGCCGGTAAAAATGATTTGATCAAAATCCTCGGTCGTGGTGAAGTATCTGCCAAACTTGATGTAACAGCTCATGCATTCACTGCTACCGCAAAGGCAGCTATTGAATCTAAAGGAGGAACAGCTACAACTCTTGCCTGATGAAAAGACTTATAAATACCATCAAGAATATTTACAAAATTGAAGAACTGCGTTCTAAATTAGGGAACACTTTACTCTTCTTGCTTGTATACCGACTTGGTTCATTCGTGGTTCTACCAGGCGTAAATCCAGAATCATTGGATGCGCTTAAGCAGCAAACTTCAGATGGTATTCTGGGTCTATTGAATATGTTTTCTGGTGGAGCATTCTCGAATGCCTCCATTTTTGCACTTGGAATTATGCCATATATATCGGCATCTATTGTAGTGCAGCTTCTTACGATTGCAGTTCCATATTTCCAAAAAATGCAGAAAGAAGGAGAAAGTGGTCGCAAGAAAATGAATCAAATTACCCGCTACCTTACAGTAGCCATTTGTGCGCTTCAAGCTCCAAGCTACTTAGCTAACTTGAACAATCAAATTGGTACACAAGCTATTACAGACTCTAGTTCATTCTTTTGGATATCTTCTACTATCATCCTAGTTGCTGGTACAATGTTCATTATGTGGTTGGGCGAAAGAATTACGGATCGTGGTATCGGTAATGGTATTTCGTTGATCATCATGGTGGGTATTATCGCTGAATTACCGGGTGCACTCCTTGGCGAATTTGGTTCTCGTATCGCTCAAGCAGGCGGTGGAACTGTAATGTTCCTTATCGAGCTAATTGGTCTACTATTGGTCGTTATTCTTTCTATCATGCTCGTTCAAGGTGTGAGAAGAATTCCAGTTCAAGTTGCTAAACGAATTCAAGGTAACAATACTCCTGTAGGAGGTGTTCGTCAATATATTCCATTGCGTGTCAATACTGCTGGTGTAATGCCAATCATCTTTGCTCAGGCAATCATGTTTATTCCTATCACAATTGCTGGTTTTGCTAACCTTGATAGTCTTCAAGGTTTTATGGCAACCTTCAGTAACCCAACCAGTTTTTGGTACAATTTCACTTTTGCAGTATTGATCATAGTATTTACTTACTTCTACACTGCAATTGCTGTAAATCCAAAGAATATGGCTGAGGAAATGAAGCGCAGTGGCGGTTTTGTGCCAGGTGTTAAGCCAGGTGAAGCAACTGCTGAATTCATCGATTCCATCATGTCAAAAATAACGCTACCGGGAGCATTTTTCCTTGCTTTCGTGGCGATCATGCCATCACTTGCGATGATGTTTGGTGTTACAAACAAATTCGCTCAGTTCTATGGTGGAACTTCTCTACTAATATTGGTTGGAGTAGTTCTAGATACCCTGCAGCAAATTGAAAGTCACTTATTAATGCGTCAGTATGATGGGTTAATGAAAAGTGGCAAAATCAAAGGTCGTGCTACGGCTGCTGCAGTTACAATGCCTAGTTAATCTGTTTTTTCGATGATCTATTACAAGACATCCGAAGAAATTGAAAAGATAAGAGTTAGTTCTTTACTTGTTGCCCGCGCCCTGGCGGAAGTTGCAAAAACGATTCGTCCGGGTGTTACCAGTCTTGAACTGGATAAGATTGCTGAGGAATTTATCCGTGATAACGGAGGAGTTCCTGCTTTCAAAGGATACAATGGTTTTCCAAACTCTCTGTGCATTTCACCAAATGAACAGGTTGTGCATGGAATCCCGAACAATCGTCCTTACGAAAACGGTGATATTATTTCAGTAGATTGTGGAGTGTTGAAAGACGGTTACTATGGTGACTCAGCTTACACCTTTGCAATCGGAGAAGTAAGTGATGCTGTAAAAAAGCTTCTTGAAACAACTAAAGAAAGTCTCTATCGAGGTATTTCAGTTGCTATTGAAGGAAAAAGATTACAAGACATCAGCTACGAAATTCAATCATACTGTGAATTCAATGGATACTCTGTAGTTAGAGAATTGGTTGGTCACGGGATTGGAAAAAATCTTCACGAAGCACCTGAAGTTCCCAATTTTGGGAAAAGAGGATCAGGACCAAAGTTGAAAGAAGGACTGGTTATCGCGATTGAACCCATGATTAATATGGGTAGAAAAAATATCATTCATGGTAAAGATGGTTGGACCATCAAAACTTCAGATGGTATGCCTTCTGCACATTTTGAGCATACAATTGCGATAGGTAAAGGAAAAGCTGACATTCTTTCCTCCTTTGAGTTTATCGAAAAGGCATTGGAAGAACAGAAACTAAAATTTGTTTAATCACTAAAAATAATTCAAATACGTGTCCAAGCAATCGTCCATAGAACAAGACGGAACAATTATCGAAGCATTGTCGAACGCAATGTTTCGTGTTGAGCTTGAGAACGAGCACATCATAATTGCTCACATTTCGGGCAAGATGAGAATGAATTATATCAAGATCTTACCAGGCGACCGGGTGAAAGTGGAGATGTCTCCATACGACCTATCAAAAGGACGAATCACTTACCGCTATAAATAATCCGGAACAATGAAAGTAAAAGCCTCCATCAAAAAAAGGAGTGCGGAGTGCAAGATTGTACGCCGCAAAGGGAGACTCTATGTTATCAACAAGAAGAACCCAAAATTCAAACAACGTCAAGGTTAAGCCTCAAATAAAAGAAGCAAATGGCTCGTATATCAGGAATTGATCTTCCAAAAAATAAGCGCGGAGAAATCGGTCTTACCTACATTTATGGTATTGGTCGCGCAACTGCACAAAGCATTCTAACTGAAGCTGGAATCGACTTTAACAAGAAGGTTTCACAGTGGGATGACAGCGATCTTGGTAAGATCCGCGAAATCATTAACGAAAAAATTAAGGTTGAAGGAGCACTTCGTTCAGAGGTTCAACTCAACATTAAACGACTGATGGACATTGGTTCATATCGTGGAATCCGTCACCGGGTAGGTCTTCCGGTGCGTGGACAAACTACGAAGAACAATGCCCGGACCAGAAAGGGTAAGAAGAAAACTGTTGCCAACAAGAAAAAGGTAACTAAGTAATCTTCACCTGATACAAAACGATCTGATTTAAACAGAAATGGCGAAAACAACCAAAACAACCAAAAAACGTGTTGTAAAGGTGGAATCCGTTGGTCATGCCCACATCAACGCCACATTCAACAACATCATTGTGTCTCTGACCAATATTACCGGTCAGGTGATCAGCTGGTCATCTGCGGGTAAAATGGGATTCCGCGGCTCAAAGAAAAATACACCTTATGCTGCTCAAATGGCAGCGACAGATTGCTCTAAAGTAGCATACGATCTTGGTCTTCGTAAGGTAAAAGTGTTTGTTAAAGGACCAGGAGGCGGACGTGAATCTGCGATCCGTACTATCCACAATTCCGGAATCGAAGTTTCTGAAATTGTAGACGTTACTCCAGTTCCACACAATGGTTGTCGTCCTCCTAAACGTCGCCGTGTTTAATCAATCAATTTAAATCAAGAAGAGCAATGGCTAGATATACCGGCCCCAAATCTAAAATCGCCCGTAAATTCCGTGAGGCAATCTACGGTCCAGATAAAGTTCTGATCAAGAAGAATTATCCTCCAGGTCAGCATGGTCAATCAAAAAAGAGAGCTAAAACTTCAGAATATGCAGTTCAGCTTCTCGAGAAACAAAAAGCAAAATACACATACGGAATTTTAGAAAAGCAATTTGCTAGAATTTTCGATCGTGCTTTACGCGCTAAAGGAATCACTGGTGAAAACCTTTTGAAATTCATTGAAGCTCGTTTAGACAATGTGGTTTACCGCATGGGGATTTCTCCAAGCCGCGATGGCGCTCGCCAACTTGTTTCACATTGTCATATTACTGTGAATGGAAGTGTTGTAAATATACCTTCATACACATTGAAACCAGGCGATGTTGTTGCAGTTCGTGAAAAGTCAAAATCACTTGAAGTTATTTCAACCTCGGTTGCAGGCCACACCAACAAATATTCTTGGTTGGAATTCAACAATGGTACTCTATCTGGTACATTCCTTAACATGCCAGAAAGAGAGCAGATTCCGGAAAATATCCGCGAACAGCTCATCGTCGAATTGTACTCTAAATAATTCGGGTTTTCCAACCCACACAAACAATAAAACTACAACTATGGCAATACTGGCGTTTCAAAAACCCGACAAAGTAGTAATGATCTCTTCTACTGATCAACATGGTCAGTTCGAGTTCAGACCTTTGGAACCAGGGTATGGAATTACTGTTGGTAATGCACTCCGCAGAATTCTGCTTTCATCTCTTGAGGGCTTTGCTATCACTTCCGTTAAATTCGAAAGTGTAGAGCACGAATTCTCTACCATAAAAGGAGTTGTTGAAGACGTAACTGAGATCATCCTCAATTTGAAACAAGTTCGTTTCAAACGTCAGATTGATTCTACCGAACACGAAAAAGTGTTAATCACTGTTAGCGGACAAAATCAGTTCTCTGCTGGTGATATCGGTAAATTCACTTCTGGATTCCAAGTACTAAACCACGATTTCGTGATTTGTAACATGGATCCTTCAGTAACCCTTAAATTGGAGATTACCATTGATAAAGGAAGAGGTTATGTTCCTGCAGAGGAGAATAAATCTTCTAACCCACAGATGGGCCTTATCGCAATCGATTCTATTCACACACCTATTCGTAACGTAAAATATTCCGTTGAGAATTATCGTGTTGAGCAGAAGACCGACTATGAAAAACTAATCATCGAAATCACAAGCGACGGTTCAATTCATCCAAAGGATGCTTTGAAAGAGGCTGCTAAAATTTTGATCCAGCATTTCATGTTGTTCTCTGATGAAAAGATTACTGAAGATGTGGAAGAAAAAGTAACTACTGAAGAGTTTGATGAGGATATCCTTCACATGCGTCAGTTACTGAAAACACGTCTTGTTGATATGGATCTTTCAGTTCGTGCATTGAACTGCCTCAAAGCAGCAGATGTTGATACCATCGCAGATCTTGTTTCTTACAACAAAAATGATCTGTTGAAATTCAGAAACTTCGGTAAGAAATCTCTTACTGAGCTTGAAGAGTTGGTTCAAACCAAGCAGCTTACTTTTGGGATGAATCTCGCTAAATACAAACTGGATAAAGACTAATTATAGCCGGGAGGCTAGAATAAAATAATACCCGATCATGAGACACGGAAAGAAATTAAATCACCTGAGCAGAACCGCTCCGCACCGTAAAGCCCTTATGGCAAATATGGCGAGCTCGCTTATTCTGCACAAGCGAATCAATACCACCCTCGCGAAAGCAAAAGCACTTCGCACTTATGTCGAGCCTTTGATTACCAAATCAAAAGAAGATACAACCCATAGCCGTCGAACAGTATTCGCTTACTTGAAAGATAAGAACGCTGTATCTGAATTGTTCCGTGAGGTTTCTGTGAAAATATCAGACCGTCCAGGAGGATATTGCAGAATCATCAAGTTACCAAACCGTTTGGGAGATAACTCCGCAATGGCTTTGATCGAGCTTGTTGACTTTAATGAAACATTGCTTGCTGATTCTAATGCTTCCAAAGGGGCTGAAAAGAAAACTACCCGCCGTAGCAGAGGTGGTTCTAAAAAATCAACCTCAGCAGCTGAATCACCTGCGGCTGAATCAACAGAAACATCTGAAGAACAAGCAGCAGAATGATTTTTTAATTGATATAAAATTTGAAAGGAT
>Ga0138286_1399916_pt1 | contig 11034 bp, 15 predicted proteins | sample S_130712_E_mt_FD_106902 | JGI IMG/M metagenome (GOLD analysis project Ga0138286, IMG submission 106902) | Freshwater microbial communities from Lake Simoncouche, Canada - S_130712_E_mt (Metagenome Metatranscriptome) | ecosystem: Environmental > Aquatic > Freshwater > Lake | place: Canada: Quebec... | reverse complement strand
TCATTTGCTTGAGGTGCAGCAGCCATTAACATTGGTGGTTTACTAACAACAGGGCTGGGTAATGCTTGTTCCATTACATTAGGCATATCCATTGGTAAAGGAACTTCTTCAGTACCATCTTCAAAATGATAGTCAGCTGAACTACCACGTTTAAAGTCATATACTCTTTCAGTACCATCTTCAAAGGAAGATCCAGGAACATCAGGGTGCTCATACGCTAATGATGGTACTGGTACTTGAATAGTACCTTCATTATAGTTCATTAACTGAGGTATTGCAGAGCTACCATCCATGTATCCAGCAGCTTGTTGTACTCTACTAGGAATAACATCTGAATTAACAATGTTAACTGAGCCATCACGATAACCACTGCCCTCACCTAAATATTTACTTGCAAGTTCCTTTGCAGTATTTTCTAGGTTAGTTGTATCTACATTAACATTAACTGTACCTTCAGCATATCCACGTTTACGTCTACGAGGTCCAACAACAGGTAATATAGGTAACATATCAGGTACCTGAACAGTACCTGTAGGATTAACATAAGTTGTTCCTTGTTTAAACGTTTGTTGCTTATTAGCTTGTCTACCTTGTTGAACCATCTTTTTGATAACAGGTTTATTACGTGGGTCTTGTGCAGCAGGTTCAGGAATAACAGCTTCACCAGGGGTTAACATAGCGGGTACTGTATCTGTATTTTTCTTTCTAGCTTTAGCAGCATCTTCTGCTTGAAATGGTAACATATGTTGACCACGTTGAAACAATTCTGTTCCTGCTAGTGGGTTAGGAGCTTTAGCTCTTAATGGAGCACCTAAAGTACCCATTTTATATTTGTGAACGTCTTCTTTATGACCTAAAGTTTGTCCAGCTTTACCAGCAGCTTCTACAAGTTTAATTTCATGTAGCTGTTGTTTACGGGCTTCTTCCCGTTCCATCTTAGCTGTTTCTCTGGCTTCTTGTGCAGAAAACTTTAGGTACTCTCTGTGTTGTTTAGCAGATAGTGGTCCCATTTTAAATCCATTTCATTGACTTGGCTAACATTAATGCGCCTATACCCCAACCAATTGGTCCCATACCCGCAAGAGCACCTGCTTCAGCACCAGCCGCAGCAGTACTTGCAAGTGGAGCAACAGATGCTTCTACTGCCATAGGAGCAATAGCTTGAGTCCCTACTCCTGCTAAACTACCAGCAGATGTAGCGACTGTAGGATAAGAAGATAATACACTTTGCTCTACTACAGGAGCCATTTCTACAGCTGCAGGCTTTGCTAATGGTGATTTAATATAATTATCATATACATATTGACCACCTTTTTCAGCACCTTTATTGATAGCCATACTATGTAGTTGTTGAGCATCTCTTTCAGCTTGAGTAGGCTGTGCATACACTACTTGATTAGGATCCCCTCTTTCATTACTTGAAGGTAATGGTGCAACTGTATTTGCTAGTGGAGCAACTACCTGCATTTGTTGTTGTTGTCTTTCAGTCCAATCCCAAGGGTCATTCATAGCCATTACTTACCTCCACCAGAACTATTTTGGATTACTTGAGTAGATTGTCTTGAAGGATTACCATACACTGTTGAAGCATAACGTTGTAATCCTTGCCAAACTGAATCTAACCCTTGTTGCTCAATATTACGTTGTTGATTACCACTTGATTCTAATGTTTTAACTAAATTAGATTGATCTGAAGATAAACCAGAAGCATTGTCAACAAGAGCTTTCTCTGCAGCAGCTTTATTAGTAAGTACTTGTTGAGCAAATTTTGATTTAGCAGCATCCTCTGAAGATGCACTAGCTAAGTTTTGTCTATATGAGCCTAATGTACCTGATGCGCCATATTGATTTCCAATAGCAGCATTACCCATACCAACATCTAATTTAAGAGCATCTTGAAGCTCATTAGCTCCACCTGTTCTAGCCATTTCTTGTAAACGAGCACGTTGTTGTTCTAATGTTTCTTTATTACCCGCAACAGTATTTTCAAGACCAGACATACCTGATCCCCAAGCTTTATTTTGTAAATCGCTAACACCAGCTACCTGACTTAGCGCACCGCTATTATAGACCCCTTCCCCCCTTTGCATAACCTTTTCTATATAAGGTTTAAATTCGTCAGGAATATTTCCTGTTGTGATTACATCATATGCCATTATATGTTCCTTATAAATCTTTTTTCATAACTACGTATGCTTGTTTGAAACCAGGAACATACTTGGGTAATTCTTTTGCCCATCCTGGTCTTCCCCATTGTTCAATAGCTTTACAGCCTATCTTTCGTGCAAACTCTTCCACAGTGGGAAATACTTTAGATTGTTCTTCAATATCCTTTCCTGAAAATACTATGATATGAAGTGTTTTATATTGGGCATACTGGTTTATTTTTGTTAAGCCAGCACCAACAATATTATGATTATCGTCACCTATCACCCAACAATGTGTATCATTGTTAAGTATATTACGCATATGATCAGTTAAGGTAGTTTCTCCTTGACTTTTATCTAATGCTTTTTCTAATAGACTGGAAATAGTAAACCAGTGTTTTAGAACTAGTTCTGGGGGTAACATTACTATTTCCATATTTATCCTTATTTAAAAAACTTACCTACCATCCAACATACTACTGAATACCTTGTTCCTTCTTCTACATCTTCTACACCATGCATGATAAAGCTTGGGAATACAAGGACTGTACCTTTAGATTGAGGGGGATAATATCGTTCATGACCATTCTGTAAATAAAACTTTCCACCTTTAAAGTCGTCATTAAGGAAAGCAAGTACCGTAAGTTTACGACATTCATCCCCATGTGCCAAGAAGGTGTCTACATGCGATGTATACCGCCCACCAGCAGGGTAAATCAAGAATTCAGCTTGGTTGGCATGGGTAATGTCAAACTTCCATGCCGCTTGGTTTGCCGCCAATCCAGCTGCCGACAACCGCCCACCGATATCTTTGTATGTAGGTAACATAACCCTTTCTACATTGCGTATAGAGGTATCAATAGCGCCAGCACCTGTGCCAATAACTGGTGGCTGTTTAGGTATTTCGGTCTTTGTGTACAACTTAATTAGAGAATCACAAGCATCTTTAGTCAAGATGTCTGTGTAGACAACTTGTTGAAGTTCTTGGCTTGGCAAGTTTAGGCCTGGTCGTTTGTCAAACTTCCATTCTGCATGGGGTCCATCAGCATCTACATAATGAAGAAATACTTGTGCTTGCCATTCACCTTTAAACTTTTTTCTCCAATGATATTTCTCCATACCACGATAAAGAACAGCGTCACCTACATTCATTACAATTTTCTTACCATTATCTTCAGTATCACCCATATAAATAGGCCAAGGGATTCCTTCAAAGCCTAATGTAAGTGTTGCACTAATTTCACAAGACTCACGATCTTTATGTACTTTTAATTTTTCACCAGTTTTATATAATCTTGCATAACTATAAGTTGGTAATAATTTTTTCCCTGAAGCTTGTTCAAAATAAGGTAATAAATCAACAAGTAATTTATCAAACACTATTGAGCCATGCACTGCTTCTGATAAAGGGCATTGTGTATCTTTTGTTGTAATTCCTTGATTAACTATTTTTTTAAGTTCTAAAGTTAATTCACTACAATTAGTAGTATCTAAAAAATTTTTCAAATGCACATACTTCTCTTGTGCAAACTGAGTTGAGGATGTGTTCATAAATTTATAATTACTCTTTAGGTTGTGGGTTAGGTTTAATTTGTTGGTCAGATGGGTCATACCAAAATTGATCTGCTACAACATTGTCAGCACATGCGATCCAAAACAATGTTTCAGCAACAGGAAATGTTTGACCTTGATTGACAATTTCAGCAACACGATAACCAGTTTCCCTTGGCTCTAATGTTGAAATTAATGCTTGTTTCATTAATAAAACTCCTCAACAATTACAACTCCAGCAGCCCCTGCGCTACCAGCAGGACTACTAATACTGCCACCGCCGCCGCCACCGCCATAAGCACCTCCTGCGGATGTTGCAATTGAAGGATTTGACCCTCTACCGCCACCACCCAATATAGAAGAACCTCCACCACCTCCACCTACCGAACCGTTCATACCAGCAGGACTACTTCCTTGGCAATTTAATTGCCCACTACTGCCAACTCCACCAATAGCGTTTGTAGCCCCTGTTGCTCCATTACCTCCACCAGTTGCAGATATAACTGTTATTGGAGCCGCACCAAATGATGAGGTAGCCGCTGCTCCACCAACTGTGTATGGCTGTGGACCTGGTAATGACGGTGCAGGATATAGTCTAATGGCAGCCCCGCCACCAGCTCCGCCAGTGCTTGCACTTCCTGAACCTGGATTTGTCCCACCATTACCACCGCCACCTACAACGGTCACTTTAATTGCTTTTAACCCAGTTGGTTTTGTCCAAGTAGATGATGATGTGTAAACATTTAAAACAGGAACACCTGTTGTTGCTGATGATTGAACAGTTGCATCAGGAAATGTTACGCCTGGTGCGCCAATACTTGTTGTTGCCATGCTTTACTCCTTAATTAACCAGCACTGATAGTGCCAGCAGATGAAATGGTGACAATTGTTGTTGCCCCATACTTGATTATTAAATTTGCACCTGATTGCTCAATTGTAAAATTTGTAGTTACCAAAGATGGTGTTGATCCTGAAATACTAATAGGCCATGTACCTGATGCACCTGTACCTGTAGGGCTAGGTATATCTGTACCTATTGCTAACCCTAAACTTGTTCTAGCTGTTGAGGTTGTTGAAGCATTAGTACCACCTTTAGAAACAGGAACTACGGTATTTAATACACTAGGGGGTACTTGACCTGAGGTATCAACTGAATTAGCAAAATTTGCTAAATTAACTGCTTGTGTCATTTGTCTGACCTTTCACTTGTAAACGTAGTTCATCTATTTGATCTTGCATAACTTTGAACATATCTGCTATTGTTGGTTTTTGATCTATTACAACTGGCATATCCATACCCAGTACACCAGCAGCACTTACTGATGATGCTGAAGCTTCTCCATATTTATTAAATGAACAATATTGGTAAGGTTGTCCTGCAATATTTAATGTACCTATTTCAGTTAAATTATATGAAGTTGATGCTGACCCTGGAATTGAATAATCTGCAGTAGGTCTTAACAATACACCATTTAAAAACATTAAATGTGAATTTCTAAAGTATGGTGTTGGAAACACTACATTGTCAGATGATATAATTGTTTCAGTAATATTTTCACCAAATATAAGAACACTAGCTGTATTAAAAGCAAAAGTAACTATATCACAATTACCACCTTTAGATGCTGTTTTTAACGTATATCCTTGTGCTGTTCCAAAATAATCGTAATCACTATCAACAATTAAAATACCATTTATAAATAACAATTCAGAACCATTAGCAGAAGTTGATGATATGTATGTTTGTCCATTTGTTAAAGCAGAGCTAGTTATTACAAAAGGAACTTTATCAGCAGAAGTTGCTCCATCAATTAAACGAAGATAATATATTGCTATTTTATCGCTTACTACACAAGCATCAGTAAATGTTACTGTAGTTGAAGTTCTTGTGTAATCAGTTCCTGGCTTAAGAAATGCACCATTTCTAAACACTAATATTTGATTTGTTTGCGCATTAGAAAAAGTAAATACTGTTTGTCCTGATGTTGCAGTAGTAATCATTGAACTAAATAAAACTTGATCAGCAGCACCTGTTCTATATACCCTACCAAATTGATCTACACCAATAGTAGCTGTTGTAGTAATATCAATATCAAAACCACTGGTAGTTGATCCTTGCCCATATGGTGTTAAATTAACGTTAGTAATACCATTAGTATTAGTATAATATGAAATGTTACCATCAGTAGGACTTGTAATACCAGTAACAACAGAACCTGTTCTTTGATACATATCAATGTAATCAATTAAATCTGTCTGCTCACATATATTTTGCCAACCCGAATTATCAGGAGCATTTTGGGTTAAACTAAATTGAACTACATTAGATGAATTAGTTCTTACCCATAAATTAACTTCAGTTAAAAATGTTCCACCAGCTGCAAACCATGTATAGTCAGCAGGATTATTATCTACTGTTAATACATCAGATGCTTGTAAACCATAATAAGTTTTACCTGAAGGGTTATTACTAATACTTGTTCCTGTAATACTAGTAGCATATTGTACTAATAAATATCTATAAGGCGACTCAATAATAAGGGGTTCTTCAGATATAATACCAATAGTGTCTATTGTTCCTAATGTTGATACATCTAAATTAAGTACATCACCTTTATATTCAAGATAACCTAATGGTCTTGTTTGAGCAGGTAACACATCAATGTTACGTCCACCATAAGATCTATAATATAACTCGTATGTAGTACCAAAAGTAAAAGGAGACCAATCAAACAATGTTGGGTCTACTGAAGTAGAACCATCAGTACTTGTGTATATACCATAGTAAGTTTTGTTTGTTGGTGTTGTAGATAAACCTGTACCTACAGAATCATCTGCATATCTAATAATTAAATATTGGTTAAACACTGCAGATGGATTATCTAAGTCAATAGACCTTTGGGGTACAATTCTCCATTGTCTGCTATCGTCAGGTGCTTCAGTAGACACTGCAAATGTTGCAAATCGTCCACCAGTAGTAGCTACCCATAATACTTTACTGATACCAAATCCACCATCAGCTACTTCAAACCAAGAATATGCTGCTGGATTAGTGCTTTCAATAACAGTATCATCATTCCTTACACCAAAATATAATCTTAAATAAGGATTGTCAGATATGTTTGTGCCTACTGCATCATCAGCATACTTAATATCAAGATACCTATAAAGATAACCAATAAGATTTCCTGAGTTATCTGCTACTGAACCAGTATTAGTATTAGTTGATACTACTGAGTTTGATGTACCAGAATTATTTTGGTAATCTAAAAATACCTGAGTTAAAAAGGAATTTAAATCTGTGTTATCCGTAATAGGTGGATTAAGCATTTTATCTCCTATCTATTTGTTTAGAGTCAAGCGCCATAGTAGCTAATCGCCAATAACCTGTAGTTGTTATTCTAAAATTCATTACACGACCATATACTCTTGGGTCAACTTTATAACCTTGAGACTTATCATTGTTAGGTAAAAATGTAAATGTATCTTTTAAATTAGGATCATCTGTTGACAAATCTACGTTTTCTACATAATTGTTTTGCCCTACTACCCTAACTGTAATACTTGCGTCATTAGGTACTTGATCAAATATAGGGTATACAGCGCTAATCATTGTGCTACCTGATACATCACCTGTGTTTAGTTTTTTCTTTTCAATATAAGAAGTATATGTTGCTAACGCTGAACCATTCCACATTAAATAATTACTATCTGTTACTAACGTTTGTGTTGAGTTAGTACACATGTATATTACTTCAGTTCCATATTGAAAAGTATTAGATACATTAGCAGGACCAGTAAATGCGTAAGTTAAAGAAGGTAATGTTCTTTTAGACCATGTATTATTTTTGTAATTAAACACTAAAGCTTCGTTACATACTGTAGAAGCACCTTTAGGAAAATTAATCCATATTTCTTTGTAATAAGAATTTTTGACTAAATGAACTTTATCAATATAACTTTTATTTAAATTACTAAAGAAATATTTTTTAATTCTAAAGTCAGCAATAGATTCAATAGCTCCTGAACCGTTATGTGTGTATATATCATTACGATCAACAACAAAATGTTTACCATCAACTTCAATAACACAATCAGTATTTAAAATACCATATGATTTGCTGTATGGGGATACCCTAGTGTTAGCACCAATAGAAAGTATATTAATACAATCAGAAGAATATATATACATATTTCCTCTTAGCTCACACATATCTAAAATAGGTGAAGTAGAACTTATTTCAAATTCATCTGCTGTGTCTGTAGTAAATCCTGGTTGCCATACTTGTGGTATTGAACCTGTAGCTGCTTGAACAGATATTCTAATTGTGCTAGGCGCATAAGTTAAAATACCACTTTGACTTAAAGTTAAATTAGCAGCTACTAATGAGTAACCTAATGATCTAATTACTTTAGCAGTTACTGTTAAACCCGCTACATAGTTCCATCCTGGTAATGGTTGAAATGCGTTATCAGCAGTAAGACTGCCATACAAACAATACAATGGTGTAGTAGCGCCATTATTTAAAATAACAGCATAACCACCATTAAATAAAGTACCTTGCCAATCACTATTTGCATAAGACCCTGATCCACTAGAAAACATAGAAGAAGTATTTCCAGCAGCATCTACTCTAACTATGTTTCCATTTTTAGCAAATATATTATAACCCGTGTCTGGTCTTCTCCAATGAATTCCATAATCAGGGGTAATAGCAACAACTCTGGAAGTGGTTTCCCCAGTAGTTGCTTGTACAGCTTCGTCATCAAATCTTATATTTAATACGTCTGTAAAAGTGTTCATTGGTAGGATCATAGGAGGCATATCTGCATTCCACCCACCCCTACCAAATTGTTCTATAGGTGTAGCCATTAAGTTCTTCCTTTGTTTTGTTTCCTATTAGGGGTCGTCTACGGCTGTAAGCCTTTAAGATAAACTGTTTTACCATTTTGTTTTGTAGCGGTTAAACATTCACATTTAAGGTTATTAGGGTCATATGATACGTGTACCCATCCTGAATCAGGAATACCTTGTGTGTAAAACTCAAGAATTAATTGTGTGAATTTAAAATTATCTTTAACATACTGGGCTAAGTCACCATTAGCTACACCAATTACTTCAATATCAGCCGCCATACCTTTACAATGGTCTGATGTCTTTGACCCACCAACAGCAGCATTAGACTCAGGTGAACGATAAGCGCTGTTAACAGTTACTTTACCATAATGATCTCTTACTGGTTGTAATACTTTTTCACATAATGTTTTTAAATTAGTTAATGCGGTATCATCAGGGGTATTATTTAAGCCTAAGCGGGTAGCTGTCTCTGATTTAGTTAATTCTTTTAAAGAAAAGTTAGTGCTTAACTGGGTCATTTAATTTATCCTTAATTTCATTATATTGGCTAATACAAATATTTAATTTACGAATAGCACTATCACCTTCAGCTGTTATTGAGATAAGATCTTGAGCAACCTGTCCGTCAAGTTCGGCTCGTGTTTCTCCTGAGTTACTTCTATTGGAAGTGGAGGCATCTGAGGTGGTTGATACACTACAGTCGGGGGCTTTGGTGGTGACAGGAATGAACAACTTGCGTTCACCATTAGCAACGGCAATACGAAGATTAGTAATTTTCTTTTCAGCATCTTTCTCTTTCTTTCTTAATATAGTAGAATATGTTGTTGCTACTTCACTTATTTGTTTTTCTTTTTCTCTGGCAACATCATTTGCGGCAGATACTTGTAATGCTGTTTCTACTCCTGCATCATAGCTACCTTTCCAGTATCCTAATCCAAGGGCTACTAAGATAGCTATAATACATGCTAATATTGTCTTCATTATTCGTGCATCTTTCCTCTTGTATATGCTTGAGCTGCCATAAATGCCACAACAATAGTAGTCATACCTGCACAATAAGTAGTTAATAAACCTGTTGATGCAGATAATTTATCTAACATAAATAAACTAGAACCAAAAAGAAGAGTAAGTAATACAGGTAAACCTAAAGCAAACCATGCCATAATGCGCTGTTGATCAGCCATTTTATCCATGTTTTCAATCATCATCATTCGTTCAGAACGAGCTAATTCATCGTCACTTACAATACCATTTTTGTTATTATCAAACTGGTTATATACTGAGTCTTTTTCTAATTGTTTCATTAGTCATCCTTTGATTTTGATTGTTTACGTTCTATTTGTTTTTGTATTTGTTCTGTCTTTTGAAGAACTGCTTTAGCTCTAAGTTCTGTTTCATATGCTCTGGAAAATAATATAGCATTTATAGGCAATAATATAGCAACTAATACAGCAGCAGCAACCCATCCTAAATACCACATTGGAGACTCCTCTAAAGGGTTAGATACAGGAACCACAGGTGGAGGTATCCAGCTAGGGATATCACTGCTATTACCCATGCTATTGTTATTTTTGTTTGTTTTTCTAACTGCCTTTGTTGCCATAGCTCCTGCCTCTTCTTGGCTTCTTCTTTTAGCCTTGCTTGAGTTTGTTCTTCTTCAATCTTCTCTCTCATGCTGAACACTTCAGAGTACAGCGCCCCCATTTCTGGTGGGCTTTGATATACCATACATTCTCTAATTTGAATAACTAAACTATCCATTTCTTGTTGTGCCATCACTCGGTTAAGTGCTGACTCCATTAAGTTTTGGTCAGGGTCGTAGACGTTCTTTGACTTTTCTTCCTCTTCCCTGATGTGTGCTGCTAATTGTTCTTGGAGCTTGAAAAACTCTGTAAGATTTTTAACGATGTCAACTTTGACTTGAGTCTCGTCAACAGCGACATACTCAGACTTTTTAGTTTTTGCTGTGGCTTGTTTTCTTTGAGTGACTGATTTAGCATTGCTTTGGCTTTGAAAAAGCTTTCCAAAGAATTTTGTAATTGATCCAAAGAACCCATGCATCTCTTTACCAATAGCAACAACTTCATCAGCAGTTCTTTTGATTTCAACAAAAGATTCTTTAGCTTGTTTGTAAAGTTCGCAACCAGCTTGGATGTTTTTGACCAAGCCAGCCGCAAGAAGGCAAATGCTGATAGGATCAATTTCATGCTCCTATTAAATGTTTAACAAATTCTGCTGCAGTACCTGGACCAAGTAATACACATAGCATAACTCCATATAAGAGATATTCTATTTTAGTCATCCTTGTTCCTGCCGCTTGAAGACTATTTGAGATAGCTGTATAACGTTCTGCGCATACTTGTTCATGAGACATTAATTTAGCTTCTGTTAATGTTACTGTATTATCTGACATTATCTTGATTCCTTTAATTTTTTAATTTCTTTTTCAAGAGATAATACTCTTTGAGCTAATTGAAC
>Ga0138286_1309669_pt1 | contig 11109 bp, 1 predicted proteins | sample S_130712_E_mt_FD_106902 | JGI IMG/M metagenome (GOLD analysis project Ga0138286, IMG submission 106902) | Freshwater microbial communities from Lake Simoncouche, Canada - S_130712_E_mt (Metagenome Metatranscriptome) | ecosystem: Environmental > Aquatic > Freshwater > Lake | place: Canada: Quebec... | reverse complement strand
GTATAGATTTCCTAAAAAGCATAGCTTTCTAATTTGTTGTTGCTGGCGCAAACATGTGTACGGTGCCAGCCCCACTTGGTCCCACTGTATACATTGTCGGAACATTGAGGAAGCCATAACAATTGAAGTCAGCCCCAGAGTGCGTCAATAAAGTCATATCAACTTCTGGCCAAGTATGATTCTGCGTCAAGCCCGACATTGATCTGTGTATTACAATCATCACATTGTCGGAGGCGATATCGGTAGTGCCGATGACGTTGTTCTTTGCAGCCAAAGGGTACGCTGGATGATATTTAAACGCCGAATAATGTGGGCAAACAGCCTCGACAGGTAGTCCGCGCATACCGTACACAGACCCCGTGTGCCCTGTGGCGCCCAGTCGCATTGTGGCAGACACCAATTCTGACGCTGTGGCCGTGGCGCCGGATGGAGCGCCCGTTGGTAAATAAGCCGTCGCGCTTGCGGCTTGAGATGTCATAAACGATACAGTACGCCCCCACGCATTCGACAAAGATGTCATAGTCGGACCCTTAGCCCCCTGATCAGTATTATTCTCCGCTGGAACTGTCACACGCCAAACAATGCTGCCCTTCCACCCCGTATAACAAGGGATGAGCATGGCATATAAGGGGGTATTGACATAATTGAAATACAAGGTGCCAGTTGTATCTTTGACACGAGGTCCATCTGTAAAACGCTGCGATGGCCCGAACCACTCTGGTAATCGAGGCATAACCATACGGTAGCCGAAAATGCGAGTGGCCGCCGTTAGTGAAAGAGTACCACAACCAATAAAGCCGGTAAGTTGTAGATAATTCACAGTGCGCTGCATAAGTGAACGCAAGGATAAAACACGTTCGCCAAAATATACGCCATCATCGCTTTCGCACCTACCTTCCACAATGCATACGTCTTCTTCGGTCTTGACACCCATCATCGCGCAATGAAAACCACAACCCGAATATATCATGCACATGTTCCACAGTGCATGGATTACCATTGTAAACACGACAACCCACCCACTCTGCGTGGCATGTAAACCGCCCATAAAAATGTGCAGATATGCAGGCAGCAACGTGCAAAGCGAGAATGGCATACACCTCATTTTCATGCACAATTCAATGATTGCAAAAATAACAGCAGCGGAAGTGAAGGCACCATATTCGCCCAATCTTGGCATGTGAGACAAAATTATAATTCCAGCCGTGTGTTTCAGCCCTTCCTCGATTATGGGTGCGCCCAATATAGCGTAACTGGTACTCGCAAAAGTTGAAGCTAATGTCTCCCACTCTACATCCTCAGGTGGCTTGATGTGTTTTAATAGCCCCAGAAAGAAAGTCTTGTGATCGCTCGCCAAGCGCTTAGACAACCAAAGATCGAAGGTATCTGTCCCTTTATTGACATCTTCAGCATATATCTGTCTTGCGGCGACTGTTTCGGCTGCGGACAATTCCTCGTGCATCTGGTAATTGTTAGTTGGACCAATCAGTTCAACTCCATCCAACCACACATAGATACTATACCCAGCAGGATCTGCAACAGCTGTGGTGGCAGTAGTGAGCGGAAAATAACTGTTGATAAGGAGTGTCACCATGTTGTGCAGAAAACCATCTGTGCCAGAGTCTGGTGATATGGATCGGTTAAGTGTGATGTACTCCGCTGGATTGATATAGGGAATGGATATGTGGCAACCTGTGTCGGTGGGATAGTTGAATTCACAGTGTTTGCGTTGTGTCAGAGCCATGTGCAACGCATCCTCACCCGAAGTGCCCATAGCACCCATAATAGCATCGTCGATCTTGCCACCAGCGAAACGATCCAAATTCACACCACTAGCTTCATTTGCCATATTGATATAGGTCATATAACCTGCAATGTATCGAAAAGCACCGACATTCATCACCATCTTCACATTCAGTGTTCGGTACTTCATATAAGCGTACCCGGCAATGCGTGTCGAAATTGCAGTTAAATTGAGAAAATCGTATAGAGGATTGTATTTCAGAGATAAAGTCGCGCCTTCCGACAAAGTGCCAGTGTACATCATAAAAGGCCGCGCCAAATACGAACCTAAATTTAAATCTGAACACGGAGTTTGTCCCTCTGCATCCACCCACCCCAATGACTCAGGAATAACTTCATCATCAAAATCAACCAAGCCTTGCAAGGTTAGAGGCGGTGTGTGCATCCATCGAGGCACTTCACACGGTACTGCAAATTCTAAATCAGCTCCACCCTCGGCAAAAGTCACAATGTACACCTTTGACGTGGTCGTCGCTGTGCTCAACGGCACTAACACGTCCAATGTCCATCCACCGTTCGACTTCAGATCGATTGCAGTCGAAAAAGCAGAATCCTGATAGGTGTCCATTCGAGGAGGAGCATGCGCGGAGATAGGGTTGAAAGAAGGAGTCAACGGCTTATTGGTAGCCAACCAACATCTGTCCTGCAAATAAGGTATCTCCACCTTAACTTCAGCATACCCATCAACGTCAATAATCTTAGTCAGTACGCGACCTTCACGAATTGCAAGCGGTACTCCACTAGGATCCCAAGCAAATCTCAACCTGCCCTTGTGATAACCTGATAAGCCATATACTTTAAAAGTGAGGATAATCGATCCACGCCAAAAAGTGAAAAAATGATTAAGCATGGTCATTGGCACCATTGTAAGGAGATTCAACGTGTATGTGGACGTGCCTACAGTTTTCTTCGATGAGTAATAAAAATTGGGATTGACTTGTCCCTTTAGCAATGACACGGTCGATCCAGTAGAAGAAGACCATTCACGACGTCCCAGATATGCACGTTTCTGTTTCAGGAAGGCTATCGACAACTGATCAGTCGAACCAAAGCCATAGCGTTCTCCGGATATCTCCAATTCGCACCCTGTTGTTAAACTGAGTTTCTCCATAGGAGAACTGATCTGTGAAGTTGACGTACCAAACAGCATGTGTGGACGCATCAAACTAGCAGACGCTTGTAGTGGTGGGTTTGAAAATCCAAACAATGAAGCCAGCTCCATGGAACCATTTAAAATCAGACTCGTAGCCCTAATGCCTCTACCCAGAAACGGAATTCTACTCAATAGAGCACCAGCGTATCTAATTGCCTTCCGCACTGGCCGCTCAACCAACTCAGTTTCACCAGATGTTTCCTCAGCCTGCATCTGAGGCTCATGGCACAAATCAAGGATACCCGCATATTTGGTACAATTCATCCCAAGAGTACCACTGTTCGCATAGCTCCTCGCACGCCAAAGCTCGAACCACTCTTCATAGGTGCGGAACATGGGTTTCAAATCGTAGATAACAGCACACTGCTTCGCCAATATCATGAATTCATCAAATGCCTTGACCCCGTGCATGCTCATCTCAAATGCAGCAGTTGTCAACGTAGCGGCCATCTGCTGACGTGCACTGAGAGTTTTCGAAGGTATACACACCAATAAGCTCTTATGAATAGAGGACAATTCCAAAGGTGCGCTCACACACAACCGTTTGGTCTCACCTAACATAACATATAGACCGTGATGAATGAAATTGCGTTTGACGAAACCGGTTGTTGAAAAATCTAACTTGTAAGGTGCGGCATCAGAGTTCTTTGAACCGTCCGTGAAGACGTCACCGAACTCTTCCAATTTTGTGCGTATCGTGTGCAAATTAAACCAATCTTTCCATTCAAAAGGAATACCCAAAGTATTATCATCTCCATACGTCGCAATCACTACCCGGAAGAAATCAATCAATTCGACTCCAGCCGGACGCAACAAACTGAACACAACAAACAACTTGATCAAAACAGCAAACCCATTTATGTGCACTGTTAAGCTGTGTCCGGACGGGTTCGTTCCAAACAATTGCAACAATACACCAAAGTAGACCATAACTGGATGAGCAACTGACGCTGCTATGTTGCGCATTATGAGCAGATCGACGTGGCTGTAAACACCATGCACGCGAGCTAACTCCGTGAACAACCAAAAAGCACACAACACAACAATCGGTTGCAACCTTTTATCCCAATCCTTGAAGTCTCCATCAAGATACACGCGAGCCTCACCCACCGTGAACCTGTCATATAAATCCTGCCATTCACTACTCTGTGTGGCTATGCCAGGGTAGGAACAAAACACGTGCGAATTATTCTGTATAATCCTAACGAGAGGTAAAAAATATTTCCGCATCAACCTGAGCATCGGCCATGAACCTACGATAAATATGCGCGACCGTTCAACCTTGTTCACAGACACGGGTTCATCTTTCTTTGCGGCAGTAAAATAACTCGGGGGCAGGATACTTTCTTCTAGCATCTGTTCATAAGCCAAAGTGGCGTCATGTACTTCCTTGAAAGGCACCCACACCTCACGTAATGTACCATCTCCATTTTCTCTGTACTCGCGTGTGCACATAGTGCTCTTCGGCTTGTTCCAGGGATAACCAGTACTCGTTGCCATGTTAGTGCCATCAATATACGTCACACCAAGTATCCCATTGTCAACTTCCTCCCAAGACAACGGGCGTGTTTTAGAACGCCAATGTTTCCCAACCTGATTCACAAAGTGTGAACTAAGCAACGCGGAACAGTGCAAAATCAACCTATCAGGAACATTGTTCCTTATGTTCGTCATGACACGCATAGCATATTGCTCGCATCGCCAATCCAATCGTGGGGCAACTTTCGTAGTTGTATAACCATTCTCCTCCCAGAACTGTCTGAAACCCGTGGAACACACTTCGCTCACACTCTGAGTGTAGCTAGTCAAGGTACCGAAAACCCTCAATTGCCTGCGCGTATCTGGAAACAATTCTTTGTCATTTGAACTCTTATCAAGATGCACAACAGCATGTTTGGGATGCAAATCTGTGGACAGCTCAACAGGAGCAATATCAACACACGCGCTTAAAGCCGAATGTGCCAATTGATTTGTCATTGACAGTTTATTTACCATATCAAGCAATTGTGATCTGAAAACGGGAGCGCAAGATGCCGTAGTGTAGCTACCACCCTGATGTATGCCATAAATCATGGGACACACTTTGTCACTGCCAGCATATTTGGCCGCAGGTTCCGTCGCAACAAGCCAGGGGGAACCACAGTCCCCACGCTGGGTTTGATCTGTTGAAGATACCGCACTCGCCGCCCAACAAGACACAACTTCGGACGGCAATCCTGCCGAAGCCATTATCGTAGAGCACACAGCCAATCCTGTAACACATATATTTCTCTTCATGTGTGATACAGGTAACTTCACAAACACACTAGCTTCACCACCCACATTGTGGCCACTCTCCGGAAAAAAGTCCACTATGCCCTTGGTGCCGTTGTTGCACAGGCTCGGAATCGCTATCATCATAATATCAGTACCTGGTAAACGTGTCGACACACACAGCCCGAACTGGATAGTAGTGGCAACCTTACCGCCGCCGCTCTGAGACGCCACCACTATCTGTACTGGTACATCAGCATAACGGTGAAACACATGATAATTTAAAATCCAAAAGAAACCACGAATGCCCAAGATCCTTGCTATGGGTTGCTCGCATTCTCCGTCGCTTTCCCGATAAATAATGGCCGTGCGTGCCGCTACGACCTTTTCCAGCTCAAGCATGCCGTCGGACTTCATAAGTGTAAGACTGCTAGGTGCAGGTGACCAACAAGGTGCAGAACCCCCCACATATTGATTAACGCGCTCGCGGTCAAGGCGCATCTCACTCGATTGTGCTTTAACACTACTAAGAAAATGGCGTAACCACTGTAGGCACCCTGACATCTTCAAACCAGTGTATATGCCAGCTGCCAGTCCAACCACTTTCAGTGTGAACATCCCGTGATTACGTGCAAAATTGCCGAAAGCTTCACTGATTTGCTCCGTGGACATATTGCGCACAACAGTCCCGTATCTAACACCAAAAGCCATCGTGTTCCAAAATCTTTCCTGTAAACGCATCCAATTTATAAAAAGTTCAGAACCAGTACGTGCTGAATTTGTAGGATCTCGCACCCCAGCATAAATCATACTCGTAGAGAAAGCGACAATGGCAGTAGCTTGCAAACCAATATTGGCAACCATATCAGCCCGAGCCCAAATATTATTCGTAACGTGATTCCATAACTGCAAAGCTGGTGATAACGCTGGTACACCTGCAACCACTGCCTGCAGAGCGAAGCGAATCAATGGGTCAAATACCAATGCCAAGCATGCAACCGCCACGTATATCGCAGAACCCCAAATGAACAACTGACTAATGCTGTGCATAATGTACCATATAATATAGCCCATGAACAATGACAAAAAGAAAGCCGGTACAGCTAGTCGCCTGGCTATCCAAACGATCTGTTCTTCATTAGCCCTACGCGTATACAATAAGTACCAGTCGTGAAAACATTTGAGAACGAAAGCACACAAGAAAGGACAACCAAAATACCACACCTTCACTGCAGGCCATGCCAACAACCCGATCTGGGCCACCGGGGCCGCATTGTTGTCTGCCGCCCACCGCGCATAGGCCTCACAATATGGCTCATAAAAACCTGGACCGGCATGCCCGTGCCTCCAACCCCAATTGGAACGTGCGTCCGTCCGATCCTGTATACATACATCAAAAAGCGCATACTTCTGATAGTCCGAAGGCATAGTTGGCCCGCCCGCAGGTGCCTGCGCGGAAAACCTGTCCTGGCCTGTTCCTGGCATCACAACAGTTCCGATCAATGGCCACCCTACCACCGCAGCCTGTTCGACGGTCATGCCATGTGGACACAAGCATGTCTTACTTACATCTGTAGGATCATTGGGAATAGCAGAAAGAGAAGAAACACTGTGTAGCCAAGCATCAGCTGCATTGCAGTCGCGGCGCATACAAAATGGGCTCTTGCAGACGAAGCATCGCACTGCGCTCACCAATGATTCGCGTGTAGCCAGATACGTTTTCTGATTTGCAAAATGAGCATCGCTCACTCCATTAATAAAGATCAAAAACGTTCGCAGATCACACCAATCCTGCACAGTCACAAAAGTAGGTGCATTACCCGCACGTGCCATATCAGTCTCTATGCGTGCCTGTTCAACCTTATAATCCCACCAATCAGCATAGCCCTCCAGAGGTGCAGTCAAATCACCACGTAAGGAACCATCAGAATTACTGCAATCTGATCTTACACGAACAGTTATTACGAGCTTAAACCTCCGCATGAAAGCGCTAGAACAAGTGAAATAATCAGAAGAATGACAATCCTTAATGTTGGTGGTGGCCCCAATAAACTTCGCACGAAACGCAACATTCCCTTTCGCCTCCAATGATGCCATATTTGGGAAGTAGTCATAGTTGCTGGCAGCGTCCATAAACGCAGCGAAATTACCAGTGATCTCGACCTCCGAATAATTCGGCTTCATCCGCGCTAAGTCTTCCATGCGCATACAAGTCGTCCAACTACGTAACCTATCCGCGTAAGCCGCACTAAACGGCATAGTCCAAATATACTCTTCACCGAATGGCACACCTGCACGTGCACACAAATGGGAAAAAAGCATATCATTAATCGACGTCTTACCCACTGAAGACTGTCCAAAAATAACCCAACATAATGGAGCCTCGCGTGGTGCGGTATCCAACTGTCTAGTCAAGCTCTGCGTAACCCTATACAAACGCACACGTAATTCGGCAAACAACTCTCGCGAGCGTGACGAATAAGCAGCGCTCGAACGCCCTATGACAGAACACTGATCCAACATGACCGCAATGACTCGCCGTAAACGATAAGAAGTTAACTTACCCTCCACACGTTCTTCAGCAGGAAGATGAAATGTATCATCGAATGTGCCTAAGTTTGAAAATTCCTTATCGACGATCTCTAGGTATTGTAAATTTGCTGCAAAAGATTGGACCGATGTTTGCGCGAGATACTTCATGACGCCTTGTGAACACATCTCTTTACCGGTCGTTAACAACCAAGTAAATATCTCCAAAATAGCATTGGGCAAACTGACCGCTGCATTAAACAAGCCCTGACTAGACATCATTTCCTTCATCTTAACCCAATTCTCAACTGAGAAACCATCTGTATACAACAGTGTGAAACCGCCTATTAAACCAATCAGTTGCAAAGCACGTGTGACATGTTCAGGAGACGTTAGTGCACCAAACTTGTCCTTCACCGTCGTCACTATATCGAGTAAACTTTGCCAAGACTGTGCACCACTCTTGACATCCTTAAATCTAGCACGGCGTGCAGCCAACTCATCCTCGAAAGGAGGAGGTTCAACACCACCTGCGAAATGTTTCTCAAACTGACTAGGTTCCGGCGGTTTTTCGGATTTAGGTTCGACGAACATCACATCCTGTAGTACCTCACTTATAGTATTGTCCAAATCTTGCACTATAGATGGTAACGTGCCGTCATATTCTGAGAACTGCGTCATTATGATTGATTTCATCCTACCCATCGTCATACAAAACACACCTGTCACAGTAGTCACTGATACATTGGGGTCAATAAGGCTGATCGTGAAACACAACAGTGTCTCAAGTGAAGCAAGCTCAGGGCTTGCTGGTAAAAAGAAATCATATAGGCCAGCATATGCACTCTGTGCCAGTGCGAAGCTGGGCGGAGACCACAGTTCGTGGATGTCGCGGATAATATTTGCAGCCATTTCTTCCTGTGGTCCTTGATAAAAACGCGACATGTTTATATCACCACACTGCGTAGCCACCTGTATGGCAAAACCTCCCAAAGAAGGATTATACCGCATAGATATGACTTTATCCATGACTCCATGACGCAACATCTCAGCAAGGACATATCTTTCTTCAGGCCCAGCATACAAGGAAAGGCGCTTAACCCTAGCATGTTGAGTCTCCACAACTTGTCTCCTACAGTTTTGCACCACTAACCAGGTCAGCATGGTCAAAATAACTGATAAACCCACTACCAACTCAGTGTACAGATTGTAAACGACTTTTGGCTCGCACGTATAAGTACCAGTGAAAAAACTACCATAATACTCAATGCTAACATTGAAAGGGCCAGAAAGTAGAGACATCGTATTTGGTGTTACTGCTATGACTCCAGCAATCTGATATAGCGTCGCACCAACCCCTTGTATCAAACTAAAAAGTAGGACCAAGATCTTCCATGTAGCCTCGTTGTAGCTCTGAGCAAAGACCAGAAGCACACATAAGGATACTAGGGGAGGTACAATAACTGGAAAGATAAGATAACACAGGCCACTGAAAAAGACAAAAGTGCGGCATGAGCAACTTACCAAAAAGAAAGATAAATTTGTGGTGCCACGACACAACTCCAACACGCAAGACAAAGTCCAACAAATCGCAAAACAACACACAAAGTTGATGAACATCGCCACGTTGGCCAAAAGCACACACAATAGCAACACGGAACGTAAAATAGCAAATGTCGAATTCCACAATGCAACGTAACACAACCACGCCACATACCACACGATATGCAAAATACAACAAACGAACCATGAAACATAATTTAAAATAGAACCGACCATTCCAAATACAAATGTGAGTGTACCGCGTCTAACGCGCATAAAAATATCCACAATATAACCCACTTCATTTGTGCTGGAAAAAAGAACCCAAGATAGCGAAATGTTTTCAGAATACCTATAATGCTTTGGGTCGTAAGGAAACTCATGCGAGCGGTTGGTAGCTTCACTCGCACAATACGAAAAATTGACCACAAAATGGCATACGGAACGGGAACCACCATCTAAATACGAGTAGCTCAAAGAAGGTACAACACCTGGCCGAGAAAGCCCAGGTGTTAAGGGGTGGACAATGTCCGACTTGGAAACACCACCATCAAGTGTTTCAACAGTGCTCAGTAGCTCACTAACATCAACAAACCCATCATCATCCTCCTCATCTGGATCAATAACCACAGACACAACTTCTTTCCTCACACACTGGGGACACACAATCACGCCGTCGTGAGACAAAAAATCTGCCTCAAACTGACGACCAACACGAGACACACAAACAAAAGCGCCCATAAAACAAAAGGCGTATACAACAAACACAAACACAGCACAACGAGAATCATTTCTATTTAGCATTATTAAACTCTGGGTCGTAGGGGGGGGTTGCTTGATTACAAGCTTTTCATTGTCAGCGCACCGGGGACAGGTCCCAATACACACCACCACAAATGATTCAAATACCAGGCGACGTTGCCTTGATCCATCAAAATAGTTCCAAACCACTCAATTAAATCTCCAAAACCATCCTCCATAAAAATACGACGCTCGTGCCGCTTAATAACTAACTAAGGTAAACAAAAGTCCCAAAGCAGCTTTAGCAGGAGCACACAAGTTGATGAAATATACCGTAAATCAAATGTTATCATAGAATCTTCAAAAGAACCAAACAATAAGGCGTTCCTAAGACTTCAATACCGAATGATAGCAGTTGCAAACATAATGCAGAATATGTAAAAACTTCTGTGGAATGTTCACCAATAATAATTTCCATGTTACCGCGCTGGTTGTATACAGCTTAATACTCCTTACCTGGAAAATTCTTAGTTATGTTCCTCCGCGTGAATTGAATAAAGTATCGGTGTATAAGATGTGAATTCTGGTCGAGCAATAATAAAATCGCCGTCATAAAGGTAGACACAAATTATAAGCAACACGATAAACAATATAGATGTAGGCACTACTGTGCTAAATTTTTTGTTTTTTATAATTTTGAAATAGAACATACACATTCAAATGAAAATGCATGCGCAGCCGTAAGGTTTTAAAAGCAGCGCTCCCTAAGGATCACGGCAGACACTAATATATCAAAGAAAATACTAGTGCCGTTTCTGCTTCATCAAATTGATAACCCAGTTAGAATCTGGGGATCTTGCGGTTATTCTTAGAACCTACTCGCAATAAGTAGGTCAGTGAGATTGATAACTCGGTTACACTCCGAGGATTTTGGCCTTGCAGCCAATGCGGAACGAAGATGTAAGAAAAGACATCCAACCCGCAAATAAAATGAAAGTGAGCGTAGAAGAATTTAGGAATACTATTACTAATATTCAAAAATACTTAAACGCTAACAAACAAGTCATTCGCAAGTGGGATACAATTCC
>Ga0138286_1004417_pt1 | contig 11598 bp, 12 predicted proteins | sample S_130712_E_mt_FD_106902 | JGI IMG/M metagenome (GOLD analysis project Ga0138286, IMG submission 106902) | Freshwater microbial communities from Lake Simoncouche, Canada - S_130712_E_mt (Metagenome Metatranscriptome) | ecosystem: Environmental > Aquatic > Freshwater > Lake | place: Canada: Quebec... | reverse complement strand
GAGAGGGGGCGCAATACAGCGAAAGCCACACTCGCACCCATCACGCAAGCATCAAGACAGATGTCACGGCAGCACCTCGTTACCAGGAAGCCAAAGAAGTTGTCAGATCGAGGTCTCGCTCACGGTGGGCGATCCCTGCGGATCCATGGCGCTCTTTGCTTCTCTATTTCAACTGGATGGTCATCATGATTCCTGCCAAGCCACCCAAACGGTGTCTCCTGAAGACAGCGATCCCAGCCTCTCCATGATCGGCACCACACTAGAGTTCATCAGGATCTATCTCGATGGTGGCCTCAGGCTGCTGATGGGAGGAAGCCTGGATGATGGGACCGCGAGCAAGGTGGTGTTTCCCCCCGGCAATCAGGCGCCGGTTGATTCGATTGCCTTCACCTCAGGAGCGGTCACGCTGCTACTGGTCAATGTTGAGGAAGAACGGATCTTTCGCGATGCTGACCCTTACCGCAGGGTCAACGATGAAGGGAGGACAGATTCGGTTCAACCTGATATCCGGCTCGTTCTTTATCTTCTATTTGTCGCCCGCTTCACGGACTACGCCCAGGGCTGGAACCATCTCTCGGCCCTGCTCAGCCAACTTCAGGCCGTGCCGGTACTCGACAGGGAGACGGCTCCCGCCCTGCCGGCGGGTGTCGAGCGCCTGGCTTTCGAGCTGGTTAGTCAGTCTTTCACAGAGCTCAACGACGTCTGGAATGCCCTGCGCACCACCCACCATCCCTCCCTCCTCTACAGGGTGCGCCTGCTCAGCCTGCGGGACACTTCCGCCAGCCCCTCGATTCCCATCACCGAGTTCAGCCCCGCCTTCGTGCACATCGGCAACAGGCCATGAAGTTCACGCCTCTGTTCCAGATCGGTCTGCGTCGGGGGGGCAGCACACCCACCCCGATCGGTGGCGGCACGCTTGCCCTGCAGTCCACCGCCACCGATGCCTCAGGCGTGCGCGCCCTGCAGCGGCATCGCCTTCTGGTGCGCCCGCAACCCGATGGCCTGGTGGTACTCACTGGGCTTGCGGACGACGGAACGCCATTCCTTCCGTTGGCCAATCTCACCCTCCGGTTCGACCTAATTCGAACGGATCCCCTGCTGGGGTTCGGCTTCGATCTGGCTCCCCTACTCTCCCTGCGCAATCCCACCTTCAGAAATGTTCCTGCCGCCTTCGATCTGCAACTGTCGGAGCGCGCCCCCGGTCCCCCATCCCCACCTTCAGCGGATCGTGTGGCCTGGGTGGAGATCAGCTCGATCACCTCGGCCTGGATCCAGGCCCCGCCGCGCTTTGTTCTTTCGCTTCAAGCGCGCCAGGTTCGCTGGGTGTACTACGTCGTGACCCAACGCACGGACAAGCTCCCCAGCATCACAGATTCCGTGCCGACCAGAGCCCTGGAGTTCGAGGTCACCCCTCTGGCCTCCGCTTCCACGGAACTGGCCCAGGATCGCGTAGCCCAGGTTCTGGTGGCGGGAAATCCGGAGGGCAGGGTGTACCGCCTCAGTTCCAAGCGTTCCCCTCCGTTGGATGGCAAGTCGCAGGTGGGGCTGCGACTGCTGCTAGATGGTCAGCGCTACATCTCCGATCTGCCGCCGCCACCTCTCCAGCAAGTGATGAATCTTCCGGTTCTGAACAGCGCTCCCCTCGACGCTCTCTATCGCATCATCCGGCTCTGAATTCCCTTTGTTTGCATCCGTACCATGGCCAAAAAAATCACTCTCCTCTCCCCTGGTGTCTATGTCGAGGAGCTGGCGCTCCTACCACCCTCGGTGGCCGAAGTCGCCACCGCCATCCCCGCCTTTATCGGCTACACGGAACGCTTTGAAGGAAGTACTCCCATCGTTGCGGAGATCGGTTCTCTGCGTGATTATGAGAATCTCTTCGGTAGGACACCGGCAACGCCTTACAAGGTGAAACTGCTGGATGCTGACAGAACCCCGCAGCTCTATCTGGCGAAACCCCCGGCCGCTGGCGCGCCGCCTGCGGGTGGTGGCCCCCCCCCTGTGGCAGCGGATGTCCTGGCACCCATGAGCAGCCGTCCGGCCTGGCTGTTGTGGCACAGCCTGGACTTCTATTTCCGCAACGGGGGTGGCCGCTGTTATGTGGTGGCTGTTGGCAAGGCCGCAGAAGGGACCACCATCACCTCGGCAGCCCTGATCGCAGGCCTGACGCTGCTGGAGAAGCAGGATGAACCCACCCTGATTGCCATACCCGAAGCCACGCTGCTGCTCCAGGCAAGTGATTTTGGCGAAGTCGCCAAAGAGGCCCTGAAGCATTGCGACAAGTTGATGGATCGTTTTGCCATCTTGGATGTGCAGGAACTGGCGAATGCTGCCCCACTCACCGAGAAAAAAGACCTGGATGCGGCTCGGCAGAGTTATGGAGATGCCGCTCTGAGTTATGGAGCTGCCTATTATCCCTTTCTCAATTCAACGATCTCTGCCCTGGTTGATGACGCTCTCATCACGGTCGACCCCACGATCCCCGGGCGGGCTGCCGCTGCCGCGGTGAAGCTTGATTCGCTCAAAACCGCTGACACTGAGCTCTATAACAAGATCCAGCGGCTCTTGGCCAACGTGAGGGTCACCCTTCCGCCCAGCCCAGCGATTGCCGGAGCCTATGTGAGTGTGGACAGGGACCGTGGTGTCTGGAAGGCCCCCGCCAACGTGGGGTTGCAGGCCGTGATCAGCCCCGTGGATCTGATGACAGACGACCAGCAGGGAAGCTTCAACATTGATGCCACAACAGGCAAATCCATCAATGCAATCCGCTCGTTCACCGGGCGGGGCACCGTGGTGTGGGGTGCTCGCACCCTGGCGGGCAACGATAACGAATGGCGCTACGTGCCCGTTCGGCGCCTGTTCATCACCATCGAAGAATCGGTAAAGAAGGCCACCAACTTCGCCGTGTTCGAGCCCAATGATGCCTCCACATGGCTCAAGGTGAAGGGCATGATTGAGAGCTATCTCTACACCCTCTGGGAACAGGGCGCCCTGCAGGGAAGCAAGCCAGAGAGTGCCTACTTCGTGAATGTTGGCCTAGGCCGAACGATGACGGCCCAGGACATTCTCAATGGCTTGCTCAAGGTTGAAATCGGCATCGCTGCCGTCCGCCCTGCTGAGTTCATCATCCTCAGGTTCTCCCATCGCCTGGCCCAGGCGTGATCTACGGCCCCATTTCTGCATCCTCCAACATTGCTTCCCTGAACCATGGCAGTCTCGACCCAAACCATCCGAACCGACTACCCCCTTCCCGTCTACAACTACCGTGTGGAAATTGAAGGGGAAACTGTTGCATTCTCGGAGGTTTCAGGCCTCAGCATCGGCTACGAAGTCACCACCTACAAGGAAAGCCCCACGTCTGGCGCTGCTGGTCCGCGCACCATGCACATGCCAGCCCAGAGCACCCCACCCACCATCACGATGAAGAAGGGGCTGGTGCGCGCCAAGAGCCTCAAGGCTTTGTACCGCTGGATCCAAACGATCGAGACCAACCTGATCGAGAAACGCAATATCTTTGTTCGGCTCTGCGATGAGAAGGGAACTCCTGTGATCTCCTGGAAGGTGGTGAATGCCTTCCCAACAAAGCTCACTGCTCCCACCTTTGATGCCAAGTCAAATGATGTGGCCATCGAAACTCTTGAGCTGAAGGCGGATCTCATCACCATGGAAGAGGGCTGATCATGGCGATGACTGTGGCGCAGCAGGCCAGAAGCTATCCGCTTCCTGCCTACAACTTCCGCGTCACCAGGGGGGGACGTTCCCTGCGCTTCGCCAAGGTCTCCGGTCTGCAGCGGGAGCACAAGGTGATCACCTATCGCGACGGACTCTCCTTCCTCGATGGGGAATTGCTGGCCCGCTATCACCTTGATCAGTATGTATCGGTCACCCTTGAGCAGGGCGTGGTGGAGGGCGAGGGAAGCCTGCATGCCTGGCTGGAGGAGGCCGACCCCCAACCCATGGAGGTGCAGTTATGCAACAGCAAGGGAGTGCCCGTGCTGGCCTGGCGCATGACCCGCACCATCCCGATCAAGATCACGGCACCCACGTTCGACGCCAAAACCAATGAGGCGGCCATCGATGTGATGGAGATCAAGGCATCAGGTATTTCCATTGTTCCCCTGTCCTGAAGATCATGGCTTTTCCTCTGCCCACGCTTTCCGTTGACTCGCCTTTGGGGATGCCCCTGGCCCATCGCTTTGCCGTGTTCTTCTTTGTGGCAGCGGTGCTCCCCAACCCTCTGGATATCCGTTTTCAGCGGGTGTCTGGTCTGTCCACCCGTGTGGAGACGGAACCCATGAAACAGGGTGGGAAGAACCTGACAACGAAGTACCTACCAAAGCGTCTGACCTACGAGAATCTTGTCCTCGAGCGCGGATTTATTGTGGGCTCACCCTTGAATATCCAGCTCAATGACGTGATGAATGAATTCAAGTTCTTCCGCTCCGATGTTCTTGTCACCCTCTTCAATGAAGCAGCTATTCCCATCTCCGCCTGGATGTTCAAGGAGGCATTCCCCGTGCGCTGGGCGACGGCAGATCTCAATGCCCAGGAGGATCGGATCCTGATCGACACCCTTGAACTCTGTTACTCCCGCATGATGACGGTGCGCATCTGATGACCATCGAAATCCGCCAACTGGTGATTCGGGCCGTTGTGCAGCCTGACCCTGATCCCGGATCCAGCAGCAGCTCCCACGCTGCTGCGAAGTCCTTGCCTTTCGATCAGCAGGCTGCCGTCAATCCGGCGCTGCAGGAGGCCATGCTTGACAGCCTCGTGGCCACCTGTGTCAGGACCGTGCTGCGGCGCCTCGAACGCAGCCGTGATCGCTAGCCCGGGAGGACATGAACCATGGGCCTTCTCGACCTCATCGGCAAGACCTCCGAATTGACGATCCATGCATTTCTCGATGCCGCGCGCTCCAGGCCTGTTGAGGATCCCAGCAGTCTGGTGGTTCAATACAACCCCGACACAATCTCGGTTCGCTTCGAGAATGCTTTTCAGGCCTCGCAGGCCACCCCCAGCAGTTCCGCCCAGGCGCGGTTTGCACAAGCCCGATCGCGCGTTGTCCAGGTGAATGTGATCTTCGACTCGATTGACCTCGGTGCCTATGGGATGGCCCAGCTTTTTGGGCCAAAGGCACTAACCGCCGGGGAGAATGTTGAGCTGTTCCTCAAGCTCTGTCAACAGATCAACAGCGACTCCCATGAGCCCTCTTATCTGCGGCTGATCTGGCAGAAGAGCGTGTTGGGCCCGAACTTCGACTGCCGCTTGAAATCGGTGGACATCAGCTATTCCACCTTCAACACAGATGGCTCGCCCCTCCACGCCGAACTGGCGGCTCAGTTCATCGAAGACCTCGATCCCAAGAAGAAGGCAGCCAAGGACAATCTTCATTCCCCTGACCTCACCCACAGGCGACTGGTCAAGGCGGGAGACACCCTGACCGCACTCTGCCGGGATGTCTATGGCACGCCTGAGCACTACCTGCAGGTGGCAGAGGTGAACGGGCTCGACGACTTCCGTGTGCTGACCCCAGGGCGGGAACTCCTGTTTCCGCCTTACGCCAAGGCGGGAGGTTGAACGGCATGGGTGTCCCCGTCGCGACGATCACCAGCCAGGGCTCCAAGCTCGATCCCACGATCGAGTTGCTTTCACTCGAGATCCACCGGGAGCTGAACCGGATCCCGGAAGCCACTCTGGTGCTGCTCGATGGCAGTGTGGCCAAGCGTCGCTTCAGCGTGAGCAATCTGGCGTTCTTCCTGCCGGGGGCATCGATCGCCATCGCTCTTCGTTACGAGGGGGATCCCAAAGATGTCACCGTCTTCGAGGGGCTGGTGGTGCGGCATACGGTGGAACGCAACGCTGAGGGATCCAGCCTCCGGGTTGAACTGAAGGATGCGGCATTCGTCCTCACTCGCTCCCGTCACAGCGCGGTGTTCCGCGACGTCACCGACAGTGAGGTGATGGCCTCACTGATCGCTGACGCAGGCCTCAAGACAGGTGTGATCGATTCCACCACCACCCGCCACCATGAGCTGGTGCAATACCAAGCCACCGACTGGGACTTCATGCTCTCCCGGGCCGAAGTCCTCGGTCTGGGGGTGAGCGTGCATCGTGGGGCGATCAGTGTCCGCAGCATCGCCCTGAGTGCGCCGCGTCGAAAACTCGACCACGGAGTCGATGATGTGGCTGAGATTTCGCTGGAACTCGACGGCAGCCACCAATGGGCCGCGATGAACGGGATCGGCTGGGATCTCACCAACGGCCAGGCCACGTCTCCAGAGGCGGCGAAACAACCGGACGTTCCTGTCGGCGACCTCGACGTTGAGGCCGTGGCCACGGCCCTGGGCGGCAGCGAGGAGCTTCTTCTCCATCCGGTGGTGTTCGAGCCCGGAGAACTGAGCGACTGGGCCAGCGCCCGGCTGCTGCGCAGCCGCTTCGCGCTGCTGCGGGGCCGGGCCCTGGTGGCCGGCGATGCCAGCCTCGAACCGCTCGACACGGTGGAGATCCTCGGCGTCGGCGATCGTTTCAACGGCAAGGCCCTGGTCTCCGCCGTCACCCACACCCTCAACGAGAACGGCTGGCAGAGCAAACTGCGGCTCGGTCTGCCAGCGGAACCCTTCGCCAGCCGTCCCGACCTGGCCGACCTGCCGGCCGCTGGCCTGCTACCCCCCCTGCGGGGATTGCAGATCGCCACGGTGGGATCGCTGGAGACCGACGACCAGAACCAGTTCCGGGTGCAGGTGCGTCTGCCGGCGTTCGGCGGCGATCAGGGCGCGCTCTGGGCCCGGCTCGCCACCCCCGATGCGGGTGAGGGGCGGGGATTCGTGTTCCGCCCTGAGGTGGGCGACGAGGTGGTGCTGGGCTTCCTTGGCGACGACCCGCGCCAGCCGGTGGTGCTCGGCGCCCTGCACAGCGCCCGCAATCCACCACCCGCGCCTGTCGGCAATCCCAATGAGGACAACGATCTGCGGGCCATCGTCAGCCGAGCCGGCACCCGCATCGTCTTCGACGATGCAAAGCCAGCCCTCACCCTCGAAACCACCGGCGACGGCAAGGCCAGCGGCACCTACAAGAACCGGATCGCCATCGACCAGTCCGCCGGCACGATCAGTATCGAAGACCAGCACGGCAATTCCCTCCTCCTCGACAAGGAGGGCATCACCCTCTCCAGTGCCAAGGATTTCAAGGTGGATGCCACCGGCAAGGTGGTCATCAAGGGGGCAACGGTCGACATCCAATAGCCATGTCTTCCTCCACTCCAGCCTACCTGCGCTTTCTCGACTCCTTCCGATCATGAGCAACGACACCATCCACCTGGAACTCTCCCTCGATGAGATCAACCTCATCCTCGAGGGCCTCGGAGAACTGCCCTTCCGCCGGGTGTTCCAACTGATCGGCCGCATTCAGGGCGCCGCCCGCGCCCAGATCCACGAGGCGGACATCCAGCCCTTCGCCGGCAATGGCGATGCCGTTGCCGCAGCCGCGCCGGCGGCGGAGGTTCCCGCATGAACAGCCTTGACACCCTCGACTTCCTGGGAACCGGCTGGGCGTTTCCCCCCCGCTTCGGCGAAGACGGCGCCTCGGTGGCGATGGTGTCGAATGAGGACGACATCCACCAGTCGCTGATGATCCTGTTCGCCACCCGTCCGGGGGAGCGGGCCATGCAGGAGCTCTATGGCTGCAGCCTCGATGACTGGCTGTTCAGCGAGATCGATCACGGCCTCGTGAGTCAGCTCACCAGTGCCATTCACGATGCGGTTCTGATCTATGAGCCACGGGTGCGTCTGCTGGATGTGGATGTGAGCCCGGATCCGCAGAATGCCGGCGTGCTGCTGATCCGCCTCGATTACAGGGTGGCCGCCACCAACTCCCGCTACAACCTGGTGCTGCCCTTCTATCGCAATGAAGCGTCTGCGGGGGCGATCTGATGGACTACATGCTCATGGACTACGTGCTCATCGATGCTGATCAGGCCCTCTTCGAGCCGACGTTCGGCGCCGCGATGGTGGTGGTGCGGCCCGGCAAGCTGCGGGGCAGCGGTCCTGCCAGCCTGAACGGCAAGCGGCTGTGCGTGGCGGGGGATGAGGCCTCGGCCACTGTGAAGGGCTGTCTCTACAGCAGCGGCGCCTACCCCATCCCTGGCATGGGCAGCCTCGAGGTGGCCGCCCTCGCCACCGACCAGCGCACGCGCACCATCCGCTCCGGTGGGCAGCTGCTGCTGCTGCGGGGCGGAAGTTTCACAGCCCGCTTCCGGGTGGAGTCCCCGGCCCAGCAGCCCACCGCCGCCGGACCGATCCCGGATCCCATGACCGAGTACACGGGGAAGGGGTGCTTCCTCACCACCAACCGGATCCTGAGGGCACGCTGACGTGACACGCCGGGAAACCACAGACCTGCGCTCCCTTCCGGATGGCACCAGCCAGCAGGCCCGCACCCTGGCGGCCCTCGATCCGCAGGCCGTTCCGATCGACGGGCGCAGCGATGCCGATCTGATCGCCTTCGTGCAGAAGCTCACCCGGCATCTGATCTTCACCCCCGGGCTGGCGCACTGGGATGCCCTGGCCACACCATCGCCCTCCAGCGGGCTCGCCCTGTCGCCTGCCGACATGGCGGCCTACATCGACGATCCCGAGCGCTTCGCCGACGAGGCGGCCCGTTGGCTGGCGCGTCCCCATTTCGCCCTGTTGCTCACCTGCGTGGCGTTGCTTCGCCATTTGCGGGATCAGCAGAACGGCATCGTGCGTCGCCATCTCGATCACTTCTATCGGGATCAGCTGGGGATGACGCCGCTGCCGGCCCGCCCCGACCGGGTAGCCGTGCTGTTCCGCCTGGCCCGGGGGGTGCAGGAGGTGCTGCTGCCGGCCGGCAGCCGCCTGAACGCCGGCAAGGACAGCCGCAATCGCATCCGCGACTACCGCAGCGACGACGATCTGCTGATCCGCCGCACCCGGGTGAGTGAGTTGCGCAAGGTGTTCGTGGACCGGCGGATCACGACCCTGCATAGTCTGAGCCGTGTCACCCTCACCGTTGGCAACCAGAAAGACTGGTTCGAACTGGCGCTGCGGCTTGCACTGGGTGCCCCGGAAGCCGGCGATGCCGTGCCCCCGGGCCCCCTGCCGCAGGGCGCGGGCTCCGCGGCGGTGGATGCGCTCTTCCTGGTGGGATGGAAGACCCGGCTGGGCGAAGGTGAGACCCGTCTGCATCTCAGCCACCAGGAGCTGAGGGAGCTGCTGCGCCTGGTCCGCCGTCGCACCGATGCGGGTTCCGTCAGCGAATGGGAGGCGATCAACCGGTTCATGGGCGTCGACCCGGAGCCGTTGAAACGCCGCAACTTCCTGGCCAATCTCCAGGACAAAGTGGTCACGTTGGATTTCGATCGCGATGGATTGTCGCAGGTGAACTCGGTGGACGATCTCTTTCGCTATATCCACCAGACACCGGTTAAAACCTACATCGAAACCCAACTGGCGGAGCTTGCCACTGCAAACCGCAGTGCCTTGGAGAACTTCCGCGCCCTGATGGAAATCAAGGTGCGCATCGACGACGACTGGAGGAAGATCCGTCGGTTGCTCGATCAAGCCGGACGCGGGGCCCGGCCCGCCGATCCCACTTGGCGGCTGAAGGCCACCGATCAGGAGGATTTCTCGGCGATGCTCGAGGACGCCTTCCGTTTCCCGCCCGGCACTTTGCCTGCCGCCGAGAAGGGAGTGGAGACGTTGGAGGCCTACGACCGGGAACTCCGGCAGCTGGAGAAGCATCTCTCCATGAGGGTGGAGCGGATCCAGGTGCTGGTGCGCGCCGCGGAGATCATCCAGTCGCGCACGCTCCTCTCCGACAAGCAGCGGGACCGTCTGCTGGAGATCCTGGCCGACGCCCATCGGGAAAAGGTTCGGGCCCCTGGCCGGGACAGGCTCGACAGCCAACGCCTGGAGGTGCAGGGCGGCGGAGCGGATGGACTGAACGTGTTCGACGCTCTGGTGAGCCGGACGCTCAAGGGGCTATCCCTGTTGCCCCCTTCACCTGCCACCGACTGGAGCTGGACGGCGGCCCGTTCAGAACTGGCCCGTTCCCTGACCACCGGTGAGCTGAGGGTGCTCGATCGGTTTCGCTGGCAACTGGAGGAACCTGGTGTCGTTCCCCGTCAGTTCGACTGGCCCGACGTGTTGGTGGTGCTGGAGTCAGCCCAGCGGCGCATCGCCGGGGTGGCGGATCCCGAGCCCCGCACGGTGGAGTGGCGCACTCTCGAGGCGACCAGCGATGCCCGCGCTCAGCGACTGGAATCCGGTCGCTGGCCCACCTTCGGGCGCCGATCCGTTCAGACGAAGGAGCAGCCGCCGGAGCCGAATCTGGGTTTCGCCCTTCTTTCCCCTCTCCTTCACCTCAGCCAGGGCGAACGCACACTGGGGGTCACGCTGGGGTTCGCGACGGAGGGTTTCGATCGGGCCACCGTGCTCAAGCGTCTTGTCTTCTCCGGCACCGGCCCAGCCCCCTCCCTCACAGAACTCTGCAACGCCAACCTGATCGTGCGGGTGAGCGGCAGCAAGGGCTGGATCCCCTTGCGCATCAGCCGGGCTGACCTTTCCGATGCAGCCAGCGACTACTGGACCTTCACGGGGATGGCCAGGCCCCCGGCGTCTCCCCTGGCTCCCTCGGTGAGGCCGGCCCTGAAGCTCACACTCGAGGTGGCGAGTTCCGTTGATGCCTTCGCACCTGCTGAAGGCGAGGCCTCGCCGATCCTTCAGGTGCTGCTCAGGCCGATGTGGGAGAGCGCCGCCGGCGAGTGGATCACAACGGGAGCCTTCGAGCCCCTGCGGCTGGAGGCGGCGCAACTGCGAGTGATGGTGAAGGGCCTCACCGATCTCGCCCTGCAGCAGGAGGACCGTCGGCTGGATGCCCGCAAGCCCTTCGAACCTTTCGGCTCCCAGCCCACGGTGGGCTCCCGCTTCTACGTGAGCCACCCCGAGTTGATCGCCAACCGCCTCGATTCCCTCTCCTTCCAGCTGCAATGGACCGGTCTGGGAAAAGGGCTGGGGGATCAGTACAAAAATTACACACTGAAGACGGGGAGGGCCCTGACGGCCACGGACTTCGAGGTTCAAATCGATCTGATCGATCAGCAGCGACGTCTATTGCTCTCCCTGAAGCCCCAGTCCCAGGCAGCCGCCTTGCCTGCGCCAACGCGAGGGGTGGCCGACAGCCTGTTCGCTGCCGATACAGCCGCCACAGCCACCACCCCCTCAGTCGCTTCCACCAGCAAGACCATCACCCTCGTCCCCAAGGGCGACGACCATGCCGCTCTGCCGGGACTGACCCCAGGCGAGGACCTGCGCCAGGACCGGCGGGTGTGGTGCTGGACCCTGACCCCGATCGATTTCGGCCATTCCCTCTACCCGGCCCTGGCGGCGGCCAAGGCGCAGGAGCTGGCCATCGCCCTCGCTACTCAAACTCCCACCAATCCGAAGGCAGCGGACTATCAAGTCGACCCGCCCTACACGCCGTGCCTGAAGGGGCTGAGCTTCGACTACAGCGCGTCGGTAGAGCTCCAGCCGCAGGCCTTGCCGCCCGGATCGGAGCTGCTCTACGTGCATCCCTTCG
>Ga0138286_1321962_pt1 | contig 11657 bp, 6 predicted proteins | sample S_130712_E_mt_FD_106902 | JGI IMG/M metagenome (GOLD analysis project Ga0138286, IMG submission 106902) | Freshwater microbial communities from Lake Simoncouche, Canada - S_130712_E_mt (Metagenome Metatranscriptome) | ecosystem: Environmental > Aquatic > Freshwater > Lake | place: Canada: Quebec... | reverse complement strand
TGAGTTCGTCAATATCAGGCTCACTATCATCGGGCAAAAACGTTTTATGCCATGCCGTCATCCAATCATGACTACGATAGTGATCCGTTGAAATCAGTCTGGCCACTACAGTGACGAGCCGCACGAGAAAATTCCAATGCTGTTCCTGATGGGCATGTAGAAGTTTGCACAGCACCTCCTGGCCAGGAAACGCCCAATAGACCTCTAAAACCTGCAACCTCTGAAGACGGCTGCCCACCTCTGCCGATACATGGGCATGCTCAAGACCTCGGGTGGAAAGGTCGTGCAAATGCAAAATCGCATTTTTGAGGCTGTTCCAGGTATCAATACGCAGACGCGAAGTGCAAAAGTATGGGTTGAGATTGATCCCCTCCTGCGTTCTGTGATCCATAGAGGGTTCCATCTGCGAATCCGATCGGAGAGCACAGGCTGCCATGACGGGCAGACCTAAGAGACGGAGGAGATGGCAACCAAGTCCACCCCCAGGGAACAGGGCTGATTCAAATTCTGTCCCATGGTCTCTTGCTTGGGCTGTCAGCATGGGTTGAGGTCGACGGGATCGCTTCCTCCCAGTGCTCGAGAGCGCCGCTGCCGCAACCGATCTCGATCCGATCAGCTACCTCAAGGCGAGCCCTGACGCGCGCATGCGGCGTGGGGTGCGCATTTATGCGTGGTACCAGTATCAAGCGACATCCATGACTGAGCCAGCGCCAACACCAAAAGTGAGCCACCCCCGACGACGCCTCTGGCATCAGAGCCGGAGTTGTTCCGCCTTGGTTGGGCCTGGGCAATTTGGAGATCAACTGGAAGAACAGGTGCCCCGCCGCTGGTTCGAGCGGCAGGTAGCCCAGTTTATCGATGATCAGCAGTTTCGGCTTGGCGTACTGCGCCAGACGCATCTCCAGCGTCCCCTGCTGCTGCGCCTTGACCAGGGCGCCGATCAGTTCCATCGCCGTGGTGAACTGCGCCGTGTAGCCACGGGCCACCGCCTCACGGCCCAGCGCCACTTCCAGGTGCGTTTTACCTACTCCAGGTGGGCCCAGCAGCACTACGTTGTCGCCATTGGCGACCCAGCGGCAGGTGCCCAGATCACGGATCTTGCCCGGATCGATTGAGGGCTGGGCCTCGAACTCAAACCCCTCCAGCGTGCGCACAAATGGGAAGTGGGCGATGGTCATTAGGCCTCACCGTGTGACGCTAGATGACCAGCGCCGTCACGCCCGCCAACGCGACAATCCCCCCTTGCTATGGGCGCTGGCCGCCTTGGCCAGCCCAAAGCCCACTCAGGCTGTTGATCGTGTCGCCGCCACCGAAGACCCTTGCAAGGACGAACCGTTAGCCGCCGCTGGTGGAGGTGCTGGCAATCCTGAGCCGCTGCCAGAACCTGCGGGATTTAGAGCGATTCGCCATCCGCGATCACAGCGTCCTGAGCGAGGCGCTGGGCCTGGTGCTACGGCGACCGCCCTCGGATTCAGCCTTCCGCTACTTCTTCCGCCAGGTGGATGTGGCCGCCCTCTGCGTAGCCATTCGCGACTGGACAATCGCCCAGAACACCAGTGATACAGGCGATCTCGATCAACTGGTTTGCGACGGCAAAACGCTGCGGAGATCGATCGAACCCATCCCAGGTGGTAGTTCCGGGTTTATAATTCAGTTCACGCTCTACTCCGCTGCTTTGGGTGTGGCTATCAGCCAGCCTTGCTACGCCACTGGCGAAAATCACGAGCGGGCGGTGCTGCGGCAGCTCCTCGGCGAGCTCGAGTTGGAGGGCGTGCTGATCCAGGCGGATGCTCTCTATACCCAGCGCCCGTTTTCGACAGCTCCAGCAGCAGGGGGCCGACTTCTTCCTGACTGTCATAGCCGTGGTGCATGACATCACGGCACTGCTCGCGATGGACCGGCGACAACCAAGGCCAAGCCAGAACTAAGACTTTGAATCAGCCCTGCCCCAGGGAACCATGGGCAGCCTCGGCGATAAAGGTGTCGGTGAGGCTGCGCACCACATTCAGATACGCGGCACAAAGGAGCTCTATCGTGCCATGGGCATAGTTGTCACGGCTATACCCCCAGCGGACCGTCAATGCGCCCATGGCAACCCCCGCAACAATCTCAAAGCGGTGAAGACGGGAGCGTTTGTCACTTTGGGAGAGGGCGATCTGGCCCAGGGGTCTTCCAGGCTGCTCCGTTGGCGGAGGAGAGGCGTTTCGCCCTTCGCCTCGACTCCCAAGACCTGTGTAATTGAAAGCAACCTCCGCACCTGGCAAGGCGGCCAAAGCATCCCGAAGTTGTGCGTCAGGGCTGAGGTAGCGCAGGACTCCATAGCCAATTCCCTTGTTTGGTATAGCTGCAATCTGCCCCGCAACCGACTGAAGGGCATCGGCTGGATGATCAAGCATGCCCTCCAGTTCAATGACGGCTGGGTAGCAACTGGTAAACCAGCCCACGGTGCGCGAATGATTGATGGGGGTTCCGACGATTTCCTCGCGACCGTGGCCTTCAAGATCGATCAGAATTCGGGTAAGCCCTGACCAGCGACTCAAGGTCAGGGCCAAGGCGGTAACCAAGACATTCTGCACCGTGATCCCATGGTCGACGGGCACGTTCTGAATCAACCTCAGGGTCTCTTCGCGGCTGAGGCTGACCTTGTGAATGAAGGAACTCTGACGATCGTGGGACTGGATTCCCTGGTCGACAGGAAAGCGGCCGATGCCGCTGCGGTCGGGATCCAACCAATAGGCTTGTTCAGCAACCAGGGTATCTGAGGTTGCATAGGCCCCTAATTGCAAGGCCCACTCTTGAAATGAGGTAGTTTTTGGCGGGAAAGTCGGCTTGTTCCCCTTGGCCACCTGCTGCAAAGCGCTCTGCAGATCTTGGACCATAATCTGCCAGGAAATGATGTCGGTCACAAGGTGATGCAGAATCAAGACCAGCCGACCCGGCTCCCTAGGGCCACAATCAAAGGCAAGAACCCGAAAAATCGGACCCTCGCTCAGATTGAGGCTCGTCTGGGCCTCATCCGTGCAGCGTTCGATGATGCCTTGGCGGAGCGCCACCTCCGTGGTTGACAGGTCATGGCGTGTGACAGGAGGGATGTCACCGGGATCGATCAGCCATTGACTCCATTCACCATCGTGAACTTGGAAACGGGCCCGCAGGGCGTCGTGATGATCACAGAGCGCCGTCAGGGCCTCCTCGAGCCTGCCGGGGGTGAAGGAGCCGTGGAGAGCGGGGAGCACCATCCAGTGGTTGAAATGGCCAGGGTCGGCCGGCTGCTGTTCGAAATACCACCTCTGGATCGGTGTCAAAGGCACTGGCCCCACAACCGGGCCCTGCTCCGCCGAGACGACGGAGCCATAGGTGGCGCAGGTGGCCAACTCAGCAATCGTCTGACGTTGGAAGATGTCTTTGACCGTGATGGGAATGCCTGCTTTGGTGGCACGGGCCACCACCTGGACGCTGAGGATGGAATCACCGCCCAGTTCGAAGAAGTTGGCATGGATGCTGACCTGGTTCAAGCCCAGAATCTCCTGCCAGATCGCAGCTAATTCGATCTCCAGATTATTACTGGGTGCGACATATTCCGCCTCTGACATCAATAGGTTCATGTCAGGACGGGGAAGCTTCTTGTAATCAACCTTGCCGTTTGGTGTTGTTGGAATCGTTGAAAGGATCACAAATACAGAGGGAACCATATAATCTGGAAGACGTTCTTTAGCAAATGCCCTCAGGGAGGCATTCGAGACATCACTGGCTTCAGGATTCGCCGTGGCATAACCCACCAAGCGCTTCACGCCACGGTCTTGCCGCACGTGGACAACGCATTGTCCAACTCCAGGATGCTGTTGCACAACGGAGGCCACCTCTCCAGGCTCGATCCGATAGCCGCGGATTTTGACCTGGGCATCCCGGCGACCTAGATAATCGAGCTGACCATTCGCCAGCCAACGACAACGATCTCCGGTTCGATACATGCGAGCACCGACAGATGCGGCGAATGGATCATCAAGAAAGACCTCCGCCGTCAACTCCGGTCGGTTGAGGTAGCCACGGGTCACCCCCACACCACCGATGTAAAGCTCACCGGGCACGCCAACAGGCAAGGGCTGCAGTTGGTCATTCAGAACATAGACACAGACATTGGCCAGTGGACGGCCAAGGGGAGGCTTCTCGTCGAGGTTCCAACCAGTCCCCAAGGTAGCGCCAATGGTGGTTTCCGTTGGGCCATAGCCATTGATCAGCAAGCGGGATTCCCCCCAGTTTCGGGCGACCTGAGGGGGACAGGCTTCTCCACCCATGACCAGGGTTTTGAGGGCAGGGATCTGTCTCGGGGCCTCCTCCGGAAGGGCCCCCAGGACAGCGGGGGGGAAGGCTGCCGCCGTAATGCCGCGGTTCCGCAGGATCTCAATGAGGCTGGGTCCAGGCATGAGATCGTGCCTGGCAGCCAAGACCAGTGTCGCGCCAGCGGCGATCGCGCGAAAGATCTCCCCCAGGGCGGCATCAAAACTGAGGGAGAGCATCTGCATCACCCTGCTCGAAGCATTGAGCTTGAAAATCTGAAGCTGGGCTTCAATGATCGCGGTCACATTGCGGTGCTCTACCAACACGCCTTTTGGTCGCCCGGTGGAACCGGAGGTGAAAATCACGTAGGCGATGTTGGCTGGTGTCCCCACAGGACCGGATAGCTCCGGAGGATCGGAGATCCAAGAGGCACGATCATCCAGGGACACCGTGATGCGCTGCTCACCAAGAAGGGAAAACAGGCGATCAATAAACTGATCCTGTGTGACGATCACGGGGGAAGAAGCCTCCTCCAGCATCAGAGTGATCCGTTCATCGGGATAATCAGGATCGATGGGCAGAAAGGCTCCACCCGCTTTAAGAATGCCAAACATACCAATCAACATCTCCGGTGACTTGTCCACACAAAGTCCAACGATGATGTCTGGGCCCACGGACAATGCGCGTAGGTGAGCGGCAAAGACATCGCTCAAACGGTCCAATTCCCCGTAGGTGAGTTGGGAGTCAACGGATTCCGCCGCCAGGTGGTCCGGAGCCGTCCGGGCGTGAGCCTGCAGCCAGTCCTGAACGCAGGAGGCATGAATGGACAGTTGAGGTCCACGGCTCCAGTCAAGAATCTGCTGTTGTTCCTGATCGGTGCAGGGTGCAATCTGCGACAAGGGCAGATCGGGGTGTGCCGCAAAAATTTGATAGAAATGCTCAAGGCGGCCGGCCAGTCGAAGGGCGGTTGCCTTTGTATAGAGATCGGTATTGTATTGCAATTTACACTCATAGCCATGTTCCCCTTCGGCTGTAACAAGCAGGAGATCAAAGTTTGAGGTCTCCGCTTCGGAGGATTGCTGACGAAAACTAACACCGGGCAAGCTCACCCCTTGTCCACCTTCCTGGTGGACAAACATGATCTGGAACAGGGGATGGCGACTTAAATCACGAACCGTCTGCAAGGTATCGACGAGCATGTCAAAGGGGACGTCCTGATGGTCGTAGGTCTCCAGGCAGACCTTGCGCGTCCGCTCCACCACATCTCGAAATGTTGGATCCCCATCCAGATTGGTTCGCATGACCAATGTGTTGACAAAGAATCCCATCACAGTTTCCAGCTCGGGACGATTGCGATTCGCCGCCGGAGTGCCGACAAAAACGTCCTTCTGGTTTGTTGAAATCGAGAGGAACGTTTCAAATCCCGCCAGGAGGACCATAAAGGGGGTTGCACCAAGGACTCGGCCCAAGGCATCAAGATCAACCGAGGTTTCAGAAGACAGGGTGAACAGTTCCCGATCACCCCGATGACGCTGGGTGCGTGGGCGTGGAAAATCGGTTGGAACTTCCAGCTCTGGCAGATCGTCCAGTTGTTTCCGCCAATAATCAAGCTGGGTTTCAAGTAGTTTGCCCTTCAGCCAATCATGTTGCCAGCGAGCAAAATCGGCATATTGAATCGGAGGCAATGACAGGGGGGAAACTCGCCCGTTGGAAAACGCCCGATAGAGAACGCCGATTTCCCGGGCAAACACGGCCATCGAATGACCGTCCGTAATAATATGATGCATCGTTAGAATGAGCAGGTGATGCTCCTTCGAAAGACGGATGAGCTGAACACGAAGCAGCGGACCATGCTGAAGATCCCATGACTTTCGAGACTGCTCACGGGCTAACTCACGGGCTTTGGGCTGGGAATCAGCCAAGGGCCATGCAGACAGGTCAACAACGGGTATGGAGACAGATTCCGGCTCATGAATAATTTGGAAGGGAACTCCTTCACTGCTGAGGAAGGTGGTGCGGAGGCTTTCATGACGCCTGACGATCTCGCACAATGCCGCCTCTAACTTGCCGACATCAAGATCACCACGAAATTCAACTGTATTAGGTACGGTATAGGAAACACTTCCCGGATCAAGTTGATCAAGGAACCAAAGTCGACGCTGGGAATAAGATAGAGGGGCTTCCTTGCCACGCTCGGCGCGTTGGATCTCCGGCAGTTCTTCCTCCACCACGTCCGTCCCCTTTGAGGTGTCAATCCAGTAGGCGAGCATCTTGACCGTCGGATTTTCAAAGACAACCTTCAGGGGGATCTGCATGCCAAGGGCCTTGCCCAATCGAACCGCGGCCCGGGTGGCCGCCAAGGAATGGCCCCCACACTCAAACACATTGTCTAGGGGTCCCAACTGGGCCAGACCCAACACGCCCCTCCAAACCTCCGCGACGGTGGCCTCGGTCGGAGAGAGGCTCTTAACAACGGGTTCAACGACCTCTTCGGACGACTTTTCGCAGGGGATACTGGCAAGGGCCCGTCGATCCACCTTTCCACTGGGGGTGAGGGGCAACTTCGCCAACACGACCCACAGGGCGGGCCGCATGAACTCGGGAAGGTGGATCCTGGCAAAGTCCCGCAGCTCTTGCACGGAGGGCCCAGGGTCGGTGGCAAGAACCACATAGGCCGCCAATGTGTCTTGGGGAGTGACCGCAATCGCGGCGTTGGCCAAGCCAGGATGACGGCGCAGACTCTCCTCAATTTCACCAGCCTCAATGCGGAAGCCGCGCAATTTGAACTGCTGATCAAGCCGTCCCAGGTGCTCAATCATTCCGTCGGGAAGCCACCGGGTCCGATCCCCGGTTCTATATAAACGGTCGTGTTCAGAACCGAACGGATCGGGGATGAATTTCTCGTCGTTCAGGCTGGGTAAATTCCAATAACCGAGGGCCAAACCTGAGCCACCAACAAAAAGTTCGCCGGCAACGCCAACCGGAACCGGGCGAAGCTGGGGATCAAGAATATAAACACGCACATTACCCATGGGACGGCCAATCGGCAACGGCATCCCCGGGGGGCGGTCACGGGAATCACACCGTATCGCATCCCAAATCTCGGTAGTACCGTAAAGATTGGTGAGCACTCGGTCTGGCAATTGCTGGAAGAACTGTTGACAAAGGTCGGCGGGGAGGGGTTCTCCGCTGCTGATCCAATGCTTGAGTCGGGGCAGGCGGGTGGCCAGGTCCTGTTCCGATTCCAGCAGGGTCCGCAGGAGGGAGGGCACAAGAACAATGCGGGTCGCCTCAGATTGGCCGAGGGCCTCGACAAAGCGCTCCGGGTCTGGCAACACCTCATCGGGAATCAAGGTCACAACAGAGCCATGGATCCAAGCAGAGAACATTTCCCAGATCGAATCAACGAAGCTCAGGGAGGTCTTGCTGCAGAATGCTTCTCCCGGCTGGAAAGCGTCGTGCTCGGTAAATAGGCGATTTATCGAGACCCGGTGGGGGACCGCCACTCCTTTCGGGGTTCCCGTTGAACCAGAGGTGTAGAGGATGTAGGCAAGATCCTCAGGATCCATGGGCACGGCCAGGTTGTCGGCCGACTCCTGGGACCACGGCGCGGTTGTGTCATCTAGGCAGATCACGGCAGCGGGGCCAGCCAAGAACATCCCGCGCAGGTCGAGAGTCGTCAGCACAAGACGGGCTCCTGAGTCTTCGAGCATGAAGCTCAAGCGTTCCCGTGGATATTTCGGGTCCAGAGGCACATAGGCTCCTCCGGCCTTGAGGACGGCTAACAGGGCAATTGTCGTGTCAATCGATCTTGGGATGGCGATGCCGACCAGGGACTCCTGTTGCACGCCAAGGACTCTGAGATGGCGGGCGAGTTGGTTGGCAGCCGTGTTGAGCTCGCCGTAGGTCAGGGAGGCCTCTCGATGACGAACAGCGATGGCATCGGGGGTTTGGCTGGCCTCCGCCTCAAAAAGTTGATGGAGGCCAGACACCGGGGGGACGGACGTTGTGGTTTGGTTCCACTCGACAAGAACCTGATGAAGTTCCCGGGCCGACATCATCGGCAAGTCACCAACTGGCCTAGCTGGATTGTCCGCAATGCCCTCGAGAAGGGTGGACAAATGTTCCATGAGCCGGGTGATGGAGACCTGCTCAAAGCGACGGGAATCAAACGTCATCTTGAACAGCAAGGACTCCCCAACCGTTTCCAGATCAAGATGGAGAGGCACGTTCTGCTGCACACTCGAAGCCATGGCACGCTTAGCGGCGCCTGGCGTAGGCTGTTGTTGTTGCTGTCCAGCGGTTTTGGAGCCAAGGGTGTTGGTGTTGACCACGATGCACTCGTAGACCGGCATCCCCCTTGGGATATCGCACCATTCTTGTATCGAACGCAGGGCTGTATGTTCATATTGACGCAGGACACTTTGCTCCAATTGAAGCTTTTCAATCCAGGTGGAGAACAGTTCTTCTTCATCGATCCGCACACGGACTGGCATGGCGTTCAGGAACATGCCCACCATGGTTTCCACACCTTCAAGATCTGGCGGCCTTCCGGAAACGAGCATGCCGAAAAGCACATCATTCTTGCCGGCATAGCGACTCATGAGAATGCCCCAAGCCCCCAGCAAAAGGGTGTTAAGCGTCACGCGACATTGTCGTGCAACGAGCAAGAGCTGTTCCTTTTGTTCTGCCGGGATGGTTAAGCTCCACTCGCCGAAACGCAGCTTGCGACCCAGACGATGGGTTGCCGACAGCTCCGCCGGCAATGGCGTGACGGTACGGACGCCGGCCAGATAGTGACGCCAGAAGCTCTCGTCTTCGGCAACGTCACGGCTGGCCAGATAGTCGATGTAGGCGCGGAAAGGCCGTGCGGGTTTCAGGCGAGGTGTGGCACCTGTGCGAGCGGCTTCATAGAAAGCCCGCAACTCGGTGTTGAGTTGGTTTTTGGACCAACCGTCAAGAAGCAGGTGGTGGTGGCTAAAGATGAAATACCATTCAGTTTTTGAGAGTTGAAACAAATAAACCCTAAGCAGGGGAGCTTGATGAAAATCAAAGCCCTTTTTACGGTCTTCCTTGAGGGTCGCTCGCAGTTTGTCCTCCTGCTCGGACGGAGTCAGGTGCCTCCAGTCCTCCACCAGAATCGGTACATCCACCTGGGCGTGGACACATTGTTCAGGTTGTTCAAGGTTTTCCCAGTTAAATGACGTGCGCAGGATGGTGTAACGGCTGAGCATGTTTGCCCAGGCTTCGCGCATGGCCTGCACATCAACATTCTGCATGGAATAGGCCACCTGGTTGACATACATGCCAACGCCCGTGTCGCGCAGGGAGTGGAACAGCATTCCCTCCTGCAACGGAGAGAGTCCATAGCGATCTTCAATCGGAGATAAATTTACAGCTGGTTCCAATTGCAATTACCTCGACGACTCAGCCAGCCCAAGTTCACCTCGTACAAGCTCTAAAGCCTTGGCGATGTGAACGTACTCTTCCTCGCGGGGGGTCAGGTCAATGATAAAAATATGGATGCCTGCCCGAATCAATGCCGTAAAGACTTCGGCCACCCTCTCATAGGAGCCCACCAGATAGGGACCATCTGCGCGGAAATTGCGGAAGGGACCCATCCAGTAACCGGAAGCGGTGTCATCGGGTAATTTCGCCGCCATGGCCATGCGCTTCTTCCACATAGAGTCGGTGTTTTGCATGGAAAATTCCTGAATCATTTGCTCTTCTTCATCGTCGGGGAATACGTCATGGGCAACCTGCCATGCCTCCTGCTCGGTGGGCCGGGTGAGTACCCCAAAGTTGATGGCACGGGCATCATTCAAGCCGTGCTCGAAAGTGGGGCCGAGCATTTGCGTGCCGACGGTCTTGGTGTCGCGGGTCACTTGACGTGCAGCCTCAGATTGTCCGGAAAGTAGAAAGACAGGCTGAAGATCGGGAGGGATACCCGGCAATAGTTGCAAGCCATCAACTTGATAAAAGGCACCATTAAAAGTCACGGGGACTACATCTTCAAGAAGCTTTCTCATGAGCGAGATGTACTCACCCAGTCGATCATAGCGATGGTCATGGGAGGTCGTATCACGCATGGCCTCCAGGTAGTTGAGAGCCGTGCCTGTGATCATATTCAGGTAGATCCGTCGACCGTAAATCTGTGTCAATGACGATACAAGTTTGGCAGCCGAGAAGGGATGCATATAGACCGGATTCACGGCCACGAGCGGAGAAAGATGCTTGGTGCGAGACAGTGCCGACTGGGCGGCGACCCATGGGCTGATGAAGGTGTCATTGCCTTCGAAGAGCAACACTCCGCTGCAGCCATATTTCTCACTCCAGTCAACAACGTTTAAAATATTTTTCCAATAGGCTTGTGGATCCGTGGTTCTGTGGCTGAGGATGAAGACACGTACACTCTGATTGTCAAACTGTAATTCCATGAAGATTACGCCTGGGTCGAATTATAAAGGACTTCCATTATCTCACAAACATGGTGTCGGAGCAAATCACTGACAAGGCCAATGTTTCCAAACTTCAACATTCAACCCCAGCCTGGATCCACATGTGTGAGGAAAATTGGGATATTGCAGAGAAAAAACGACCCAACGCGACAAAAGAAGCAGATTCTTGCTGGGGCGGATCCGAGAACAACAGCATTTACCGCCAAATCTCATATTCAATTGTACTTGACAACACCCTACTGGACTGCAGCATCGCAAATTTGTTTACAACCATTGGTTTGCGTAGGGGGCCTGGCCATCGCCCCATGGGACCATCCTGACGAGAAACAGGATCACGAGCTGAACACAACAATCCACCCATGCGGGTCTTGCGTTGTAACGCGTGGGTGTCTCCATCCTGGACGGATGGGGAGCAGACACGCACTTGGGTTCAACCAAGGCCAATGGCTGTCCATCGATCCTGCGCCAGCAACAGTCCCACGATTCCCTCTAGAAAGTTGTGGTTCCGCTTCTGCCGAGTTCCGCCAACAGTCAACTGGCAGGGCATGGGTCGGGTTCAGCTTCCGCTGCACCTCCACGATCTGCATCTGATTTCCTCTGGCTTCACCTGGTTTCGTCTGGCCATGAAGAGATTTTCACCGCGATCCAGGGTACAGTTCGAATGGTAGATATAGTTTGTGGTGAAACCGGATACTACCCATAGCGTCCAAGCTGCTTTGGCGAAGGTCAAAGTCGGCTGTTGCCAGCCCTCAGGTGGCTTTTGGGTTGAAATGAAAAGACAAGGTAATGGGTCAAAGCCCCTGCACCTTAATCGATCTTGGTTTTCGTCCAACCCCTGAACGGGTATCTGTGACAAGGGCGACACTAGGAAACTTTTAAGCAACCCTGGCAGCGATGGTATTAACATTGCCTGATAGTAAG
>Ga0138286_1122957_pt1 | contig 11919 bp, 23 predicted proteins | sample S_130712_E_mt_FD_106902 | JGI IMG/M metagenome (GOLD analysis project Ga0138286, IMG submission 106902) | Freshwater microbial communities from Lake Simoncouche, Canada - S_130712_E_mt (Metagenome Metatranscriptome) | ecosystem: Environmental > Aquatic > Freshwater > Lake | place: Canada: Quebec... | reverse complement strand
TTGGTGGTAGATAGTAAAAATAATGAAGCTAAAAACTAATTAGGAATGGGACAAAAAGCACATCCAATAGGTAACAGATTAGGAATCATCAAAGGTTGGGATTCTAACTGGTTCGGTGGCAACAAGTACGCTGATAAATTAGTTGAAGACGAAAAAATTCGTAAATACTTAGCTGCACGTATCAACAAAGGTGGCGTAGCTAAAGTAGTTATTGAACGTACCTTAAAACGTATTACCGTAACTATTCACACTGCCCGTCCGGGTATTGTAATTGGTAAAGGTGGTGCCGAGGTAGATAAAATTAAAGAAGAGTTGAAAAAACTGACTAAAAAAGACGTTCAAATCAACATCTTCGAAATCAAACGTCCAGAATTAGATGCTCGTTTAGTAGGCGAAGGCATTGCAAAACAATTAGAGGCTCGTATCTCTTTCCGTAGAGCAATGAAAATGTCTATCCAATCGACCATGAGAATGGGCGCTGAAGGCATCAAAATTATGTGCTCAGGCCGTTTAGGTGGAGCAGAGATGGCCCGTACCGAACAATATAAAGACGGTAGAATTCCATTACATACATTCCGTGCCGATATCGATTATGCTTTATCTGAAGCATTAACCACTTATGGTAAAATTGGTATCAAAGTATGGATTTGTAAAGGTGAAGTATACGGTAAACGCGATTTATCTCCAAACATTGGCCAAACAGCTGGTGTACGTACCCGTGGCGAAGTAGCTCCTCCATTTGGTGGAAACGACCGTCGCCCAGGTGGAAACGATCGCAGAGGTGGCAACAACGACCGTAGAGGTGGTGGTGCAGGTGCTAACCGTGGTGGTGGATTTAAAGGAAAAAAATAAATAAGATTTATAACGCATCGTTTAACGATAAAAAATAAACAGCAATGTTACAGCCAAAAAGAACGAAGTTCAGAAAGATGCAGAAGGGAAGAATGAAAGGTCTCACCGGTCGTGGTGCAGAATTAGCATTCGGTTCTTTCGGAATCAAAACTTTAGAAGCAGCCTGGATTACCAGCCGCCAGATTGAAGCAGCCCGTATTGCGGTAACCCGTTATATGAAACGTGAAGGTCAGGTGTGGATCCGTATTTTCCCTGACAAACCGGTTACTAAAAAACCAGCAGAGGTACGTATGGGTAAAGGTAAAGGTGCGCCCGAATATTGGGTAGCGGTTGTTCGCCCCGGACGTATGATTTTTGAAGCCGAAGGTGTGCCTTTAGAAATTGCTAAAGAAGCATTGCGTTTAGCCGCACAAAAATTACCGGTTCAAACCCGATTTGTAACACGTAGAGATTACGTAGAAGCATAAATTAGTTAGCGTGGGCTTAATCACTCACTCGAACACAATTTTAAAAAGATGAAATACTCAGAAGTAACAGAGCTATCAACAGAAGAACTAGTAGCTCGTATCAGCGAAGAAAAAGCAAATCTCACCAAGTTGAAATTTGCACATGCAGTTTCTGCTATTGAAAATCCATTACGGATTAACAAAGTAAGAAAAGACATTGCTCGTTTGAATACCGAACTGACTAATCGTAAAGCTGCAGAAGCAGCAAAACAGTCTGCTGAATAAGTTTAATAAAAGTCGAAATGGAAAGACAATTAAGAAAAACAAGAACCGGGTTGGTAGTAAGCAACAAAATGGATAAATCTATTGTTGTGGCGGTTGAACGTAAAGTGAAGCACCCGATCTATGGTAAGTTCGTAAAGAAAACTACCAAATTTATGGCTCATGACGAGGCTAACACGTGTGGCATTGGCGACACGGTGTTAATAATGGAAACTCGTCCGCTGAGTAAATCTAAGAACTGGAGATTAGTTGAAATTTTAGAAAGAGCTAAGTAATGGTACAACAGGAATCAAGATTAAATGTTGCTGACAACAGCGGAGCCAAAGAAGTGTTGGTTATCCGTGTGTTAGGAGGTACCGGTAAGCGTTATGCTTCATTGGGCGACAAAATTGTCGTTACCGTAAAAAGTGCCATCCCAGCTGGTAACATTAAAAAAGGTACGGTTTCAAAAGCCGTAGTGGTAAGAACCAAAAAAGAAGTTAGACGCAAAGACGGGTCGTACATTCGTTTCGACGATAATGCGGCGGTATTGCTAAACGCTCAGGACGAACCACGTGGTACACGTATTTTCGGCCCAGTGGCCAGAGAATTGCGTGAAAAACAGTTCATGAAAATTGTATCCTTAGCACCGGAGGTATTGTAAGATGGAAAGAAAAAATAACAAACAGCCTAAATTAAAAATCCGTAAAGGAGATCTAGTGCAAGTAATTGCCGGCGACTCTAAAGGTAAACAAGGCAAAGTATTAGAGGTAATATTAGCCACTAATAGAATAGTTGTAGAAGGCGCTAACTTGGTATCTAAACACACCAAGCCAAACGCTGCCAACCCTAACGGAGGCATCGTGAAACAAGAAGCTGCTATCCATGTATCAAACCTCATGGTAGTTGATGCCAAAAGTGGCAAACCAACTCGTGTGGGTAAACAAAAAAATGCCGATGGAAAATCCATTCGTGTAGCTAAAAAATCTGGGGAGGAAATTAAGTAATGACGTACGTACCAAGATTAAAGACAAAATATAAAGACGAGATTCGCAGCTCGTTGAAAGAGAAATTCCAATACAAAAGTGTTATGGAAGTTCCAAAATTGCAGAAAATTGCAATCAACCAAGGTGTTGGTGGTGCTACTACCGATAAAAAATTGATTGAGAATGCCATTAAAGAGATGACCACCATTACCGGTCAGCAAGCAGTGGCTGCATTATCTAAAAAAGATATTTCAAACTTCAAATTGCGTAAAGGCATGCCAGTAGGTGTGCGTGTAACGCTACGTGATAATACCATGTTCGAATTTTTAGATCGTTTGGTAGCCGTAGCATTGCCACGTATCCGCGATTTCAAAGGTATTAACGATAAAGGTTTTGATGGCCGAGGTAACTATACCTTGGGTGTAACAGAACAAATCATTTTCCCAGAGATTAATATTGATCAAATCAATAAAATTATGGGTATGGATATCACCTTTGTAACCTCTGCTAAAACAGATGTAGAAGCATTGGAATTATTAAAACAATTCGGTTTACCATTTAAGAATCAACAAGCTAATGGCTAAAGAAGGTTTAAAAGCACGTGAAGTAAAACGTGCCAAATTAGTAGCAAAATACGCTGAAAAAAGAGCGGCATTAAAAGCTGCAGGCGATTTAGTAGGCTTAGATAAATTGCCTAAAAACTCGTCGCCAGTTCGTTTACACAACCGTTGTAAATTAACAGGCCGTCCACGTGGATACATGCGTCAATTTGGTATTTCAAGGGTAACATTCCGCGAAATGGCCTTAGACGGAAAAATCCCGGGGATTAAAAAAGCTAGCTGGTAAAACAGCCCTGATTTTTGAGTGATCAGTTGGGTGAAGTACCCAAACGAAGAACTCCGAACTCATAACTAGAATTTTAACCGATGAAAGGTCCCTAGTGGAAACCCTCATCAAAAACTATAAAAATGAATACAGATCCAATAGCAGATTATCTTACGAGAGTAAGGAATGCCATTAAGGCCAACCACAGGGTTGTTGAAATTCCTGCATCAAACCTCAAAAAGGAAATTACGAAAGTACTTTTTGATAAAGGTTACATTACGAACTACAAATTTGAGGATACTACCGCTCAAGGCATTATTAAAATTGCGTTGAAGTACCATCCAATTACTAAAGTTCCTGCTATTCGCACCATTACACGTGTGAGTAAGCCCGGTTTGAGAAAATATGCAGGTGTAGAACGCTTGCCACGTGTATTAAATGGTTTAGGTATCGCAGTATTATCTACCTCTAAAGGTGTAATGACTGACAAAGAAGCCCGTAACCTGAACATCGGTGGTGAGGTATTGTGTTACGTTTATTAATCAGGAGGAAGAACGATGTCAAGAATAGGAAAAGCTCCCATTAGTATCCCGGCCGGTGTAACCGTAACCGTATCAGATACAAACTTAGTGACCGTAAGCGGTCCTAAAGGTACCTTAACACAAGATGTAGATACCGATATTAAACTAGTTCAAGAAGGCGACATCTTAACCGTTGTGCGTCCATCGGAACAAAAACGCCACAAAGCGTTACACGGATTATACCGTTCGTTAATTTTTAACATGGTAGTTGGTGTAACCGAAGGCTATAAAGTAGAACAAGAATTAGTGGGTGTGGGTTACCGTGCTACCAATACTGGCAATACTTTAGATTTAGTGTTGGGTTATTCTCACCATTATGTGTTCGAATTACCCAAAGAAATTAAAGTAGCAACTACCGCTGAAAAAGGTAAAAACCCTACTATTATTTTAGAAAGTATCGACAAACAATTATTAGGTCAAGTAGCAGCAAAAATACGTTCGTTACGTGCACCAGAGCCTTACAAAGGAAAAGGTATTAAGTTTGTTGGTGAAGTATTACGTAAAAAAGCAGGTAAGTCTGCAGCTAAAAAATAATCATCATGGCAGGAATTAAATTATCTCGTAGAGAGCGAATTAAAAGAGGAATCAGAAAAAGATTATCCGGTTCTGCTGAGCGTCCACGTTTATCTGTTTACAGATCAAACAAAGGTATTTATGCTCAAATTATCGATGACAATACCGGTAAAACCATTGTTTCAGCATCATCAATCGCTAAAGATTTTGGTGCAAAAGGAAACAAATCAGAGCAATCTAAAGCGGTTGGTAAAGCAGTAGCTGAAAAAGCACTTGCAGCTGGTATTAAACAAGTAGTTTTTGATAGAAATGGTTATTTATACCATGGTCGTGTTCAGTCATTAGCTGAAGGCGCACGTGAAGCTGGTTTAAACTTTTAATTCAAGAAGAAGATGTCAACTATCAACATAAAAAGAGTAAAATCAAGCGAAATCGAATTAAAAGATCGCTTAGTAAGCATCCAGCGTGTTGCCAAGGTAACCAAAGGTGGTCGTACCTTCAGTTTTTCAGCTATCGTAGTGGTAGGTGATGAGAATGGAGTAGTAGGCTACGGTTTGGGTAAAGCTAAAGAGGTAACTGAAGCCATTGCTAAAGGTGTAGATGATGCTAAAAAGAACTTAGTTAAAGTTCCAATTATCAACAATACTATTCCTCATGAGCAAATTGGTAAGTTTTCTGGAGGCTTTGTATTTCTTAAACCTGCTGCAAACGGTACCGGTGTAATTGCTGGTGGTGCTATGCGTGCAGTTTTAGAGAGTGCTGGCGTACACAACGTATTGGCAAAATCAAAAGGATCGTCTAACCCACACAACGTGGTAAAAGCAACTGTATCTGCCTTGTCGCAAATGCGTGATGCCTATACTGTGGCTCAACAACGTGGCGTAGATTTGAATAAAGTATTTAACGGATAATGATCATGGCGAAGATTAAAATTACCCAAATTAAGAGCGTAATCGATAGAAGCGAACGCCAGAAAAAAACCATGCAGGCTTTAGGTTTAAGTAAAATTAGCCAGTCTGTAGAAGTAGAAGCTACCCCGGCTATTATCGGGATGGTGAGAAAAGTTAATCATTTAGTAGCCGTAGAAAGCATTTAATTATGAACTTAAGTAATTTAAAACCTGCAGAAGGTTCAACAAAAAGTAGAAAACGTATTGGCCGTGGTACCGGATCGGGCCGTGGTGGTACGTCAACCCGTGGACATAAAGGTGCGGGCTCACGTTCAGGCTATAAAAGTAAAGTAGGTTTCGAGGGTGGTCAAATGCCATTGCAACGTCGTGTACCTAAAGTAGGGTTTAAAAACGTAAACCGCATTGAGTATGTAGGCATCAACTTAGATACCTTACAAACTTTGGCCGATAAATTTAAATTATCTGCTATTGATTTCGATGTGTTAAAAGCTCACGGTTTGGCTTCTAAAAACGACTTGGTAAAAATCTTAGGTCGTGGCGAAGTAAAATCTAAATTAGAAGTTAAGGCTCACGCTTTTACTGCAACCGCTCAAAAAGCAATTGAAGCAGCAGGCGGAACCAGCGTTAAATTGTAAGCATGAAAAAGCTGTTCACCACACTATCCAACATTTGGAAAATTGAAGATTTAAGAGCGAGAATTTTATTCACGCTCTTATGTCTTTTAATATACCGTATAGGTTCGTTTATTGTATTGCCTGGCGTTAATCCAGCATCGTTAAACACCCAAGAAAAAGAGGGTTTATTAGGCCTTTTGAATATGTTTGCTGGGGGATCGTTCTCTAGAGCTTCTATATTTGCATTGGGCGTAATGCCATACATTTCTGCATCTATTGTGGTGCAATTGTTGGGCATTGTAGTGCCGTATTTTCAGAAATTACAAAAAGACGGTGAAACTGGTCGTAAAACCATCAATCAGCTTACACGCTATTTAACCATTATTATTACCGCATTACAGGCTACTGCGTATGTGAGTTCGCAAATTTCGGCCGATGCGAAAATTATGGCTGAGCCATTATTTACCATTTCTTCTATGTTTATTTTAACCGCAGGTACGTTATTTGTAATGTGGTTAGGAGAGAAAATTACCGACAAAGGTATTGGTAACGGTATTTCATTAATCATTATGGTGGGTATTATTGCCCAATTGCCATATGGTATTTTTGCCGAATTTGCTACCCGTATGGAAGGCAATGGAGGCTTAATTCCATTCATTGTGGAGATTGCTGCTTTGTTCTTTGTGGTAATGTTTACCATTTTAATTGTACAAGGGGTACGTAAAATACCTGTACAGTATGCGAAAAAACAAGTGGGTTCAAAACAGGTAGGTGGCGTACGTCAGTACATTCCATTAAAAGTAAATGCGGTGGGTGTAATGCCTATTATATTTGCCCAAGCCATTATGTTTATTCCGGCAACTATGATGCAATTCTTCCCGAATGCGCAGTCGTCTATTTTGGCATCTTTTAGTGATTATACCTCATTGGCTTATAACCTAACCTTTGCCTTATTAATTATTGTATTTACATTTTTCTATACAGCCATTACAGTTAATCCAACTCAAATGTCTGACGATATGAAGAAAAACGGTGGATTTGTACCAGGCATTAAGCCAGGTAAAGCTACCGGCGATTTTATTGATGCTATTGTGTCTAAAGTAACCTTACCGGGTGCTGTATTCTTGGCCATTATTGCTATCCTCCCATCCTTTGCAAATAAGTTGGGTGTAAATAGTCAATTTGCTCACTTCTATGGCGGTACTTCTCTATTAATTTTAGTAGGGGTAGTATTAGATACTTTGCAACAAATTGAAAGTCATTTATTAATGCGTCATTACGACGGGTTGATGCAATCAGGTAGAATTAAGGGTCGTAACCCAGGTTCAACTGGAGCAATTTAATGTTCCATGTCAAAAATCTATTATAAGTCTATCGATGAGATAGCACTCATAAAAGAGAGTTCTTTGCTTCTTTCAAAAACCCACGGAGAAATTGCCAAGGCAATAGCTCCAGGAGTATCTACCGCTTCGCTAAATGAATTAGCGGAAACGTACATCAAAGACCATGGTGGAATTCCAGCCTTTTTAAATTATGGCGGTTTCCCATACTCTTTATGCATCTCTATTAATGATCAGGTGGTACACGGATTTCCGAGTGCCTATGTGCTTAAAGAAGGTGATTTAGTTTCGGTTGATTGCGGTGTCATATTACATGATTTTTACTCCGATTCGGCCTATACCTATCCAATAGGAGAAATTTCGCTAGAACACGCTCAATTGCTCAAAGTAACCAAAGAGTGTTTAGCCTTAGGTATAGAAAAAGCGGTAGTGGGCAATAGAACCGGTGATATTGGTTTTGCCATTCAAGAACATGCTGAAAAGCACGGATATGGAGTGGTACGGGAATTGGTTGGCCACGGGGTGGGCGTAAAGCTTCACGAAAAACCCGAAGTGCCTAACTACGGAAAACGAGGAAGTGGTGTTAAATTGGAAGAAGGTATGGTAATAGCCATAGAGCCTATGATTAACCTAGGTAAAGCCGGGGTTAAGTTTTGGGAAGATGGCTGGACCGTAAGTACCATAGATGCGAAAGCATCGGCTCATTACGAGCATACAGTGGCAATAAAGAAAGGGAAAGCAGAAGTTTTAACTACTTTCCAATTTATAGAAGAAGTTTTAGATTAAAAATTTAAAAGTTCAGAAAATTTTATTTAATTTTGCGTCCCCGATAATACGGGTATAATTGAGTAATAATCAATAAAATATGGCCAAACAGGCTTCGATTGAACAAGACGGCATAATTAAAGAAGCGTTATCAAACGCAATGTTTCGCGTAGAATTAGAAAACGGACACGAAATTATTGCGCATATATCGGGTAAAATGCGGATGCATTACATTAAAATTTTACCTGGCGATAAAGTAAAACTAGAAATGTCGCCTTATGATTTATCAAAAGGCAGAATAACTTATAGATATAAATAACAATGAAAGTTAGAGCATCCATTAAAAAGCGTAGTGTTGATTGTAAAATCATTCGCCGTAAAGGAAAACTTTTTGTAATTAACAAAAAGAATCCAAAGTATAAACAACGTCAAGGATAATATAATTCGCTAAAAAAATATGGCAAGGATATCAGGTATTGATTTACCAAGAAACAAAAGAGGAGAAATAGGGCTAACCTACATTTATGGTATTGGCAGATCTACAGCGCAAAGCATTTTAGATAAAGCCGGTATTAGCTACGATGTAAAAGTGCAAGACTGGACAGATGCTCAGTTAACACAGATTCGTAATTTCATTAACGATGAGATTAAAGTGGAAGGTGCACTACGTTCTGAAGTTCAATTGAATATCAAACGCTTAATGGATATTGGTTGCTACCGCGGCTTACGTCACCGTAAAGGCTTGCCTACTCGTGGACAGCGTACCAAAAACAACTCACGTACCCGTAAAGGAAAACGTAAAACAGTTGCTAACAAGAAAAAAGCTACTAAATAATAGATAGATAGGAGTGCTTAGATTGTAGGTATGAGAATCGTATCCTTTAATCTGCTCAAATCTGGAATAACAAGATAAAAATTAGCATAAGAGTGCCGGGATAGAAAAGCTATCTCAAGTCTCTTATCTAAAATCTAAAAACAAAATGGCAAAAACTAAAAAAGTAACCAAAAAACGTATTGTTGTTATCGAGCCTGTAGGTCAGGCACACATCAATGCTACTTTTAACAATATTATTGTAACCCTTACCAACAACCAAGGTCAAACTATTTCTTGGTCATCTGCTGGTAAAATGGGTTTCAAAGGTTCTAAAAAGAATACCCCTTATGCTGCTGGTCAAGCTGCTTCCGATTGCGGTAAAGTAGCCCACGATTTAGGCTTGCGTAAAGTAGAAGTATTTGTAAAAGGTCCGGGTTCTGGTCGCGAATCAGCTATCCGTACATTACAAACCGTAGGAATTGATGTTTTATCTATTAAAGACATCACCCCGATGCCACACAATGGCTGTCGTCCTCCGAAACGTAGAAGAGTTTAATCAACCAATTTTTTAAAGCTAAGATTCGCCCCGTATAGCGGGAACGATACTTTAAAACACACAAACATGGCAAGATACACCGGACCTAAGTCCAAAATCGCCCGTAGATTCAGAGAGCCAATTTTTGGCCCTGATAAGGCACTAGAAAGAAAAAATTATGGCCCTGGTATGCACGGCCCCTCTAAACGTAGAGGTAAACAATCTGAGTACGCTGTTCAGCTACAAGAAAAACAGAAAGTTAAATACACCTACGGAGTTTTAGAGCGTCAGTTCGAAAACCTATTCCACAAAGCATCTTCTAAAGATGGTATTACGGGTGAGAATTTATTAAAATTCTTAGAAGCTCGTTTAGATAACGTGGTATATCGTTTAGGCATTGCTCCAACCCGTTCTGCAGCCCGCCAATTGGTTGGTCACAAACACATTACCGTAAATGGCGAAGTGGTAAACATTGCATCGTTCAGCGTACGTTCTGGTGATGTGGTAGCCGTTCGTGAGCGTTCACAAACCTTAGAAGCCATTACCCAATCGGTAGCTGGCCGTACCATCAACAAATTCAGTTGGTTAGAGTGGGATGCTAAAAATTTATCAGGAAAGTTTTTAAACTACCCTAACCGCGACGAAATTCCAGAAAATATTAAGGAAAACTTAATCGTCGAGTTATACTCTAAATAAGCTGATCATCCTGAGTTTTTATGCTCAGGATTGTTCATTTATGTTAAACTAACATTAAAATTAAACGATATAATGGCAATATTAGCATTTCAAAAACCAGATAAGGTAATTATGCAGAAATCAACAGATTTCGATGGAACGTTTGAATTTCGTCCCTTAGAACCTGGTTTCGGTGTTACCATTGGTAATGCTTTACGCAGAATTTTGCTTTCTTCTTTAGAAGGATATGCAATTACTTCTGTACGTTTCTCTGGTGTATCTCACGAGTTTTCTACCATTAAAGGTGTAGTAGAAGATGTAACCGAGATCATTTTGAACTTGAAACAAGTTCGTTTCAGCAAAACTGGCGATTCTGGCGATTCAGAAAAAATCTTTGTAATCATCAATGGCCAAGATCAATTTAAAGCCGGCGATATTACTAAATTCTCGAATAACTTTACCGTATTAAACCCCGATTTAGTGGTTTGCAATATGGAATCATCTGTTACTTTAGAAATTGAGTTAACCGTAAATAAAGGTCGTGGATATATCTCAGCAGAAGAAAACAAAAATGCCGACGCTGTAGTGGGTGTAATTGCTATCGACTCTATTTATACCCCTATCAAAAACGTTAAATATACCATCGAAAACTTCCGTGTTGAGCAAAAAACCGACTACGAGAAATTGGTATTAGATATTTCTACCGATGGTTCTATCCACCCGGAAGAAGCATTGAAAGAAGCAGCTAAAATTTTGATTCACCATTTCATGTTATTCTCTGATGAGAACATCATGTTAGAATCTCAAGCAAAAGAAGAAACTAAAGAAGTTGACGAGGAAATTTTACACATGCGTAAAATCTTGAAAACCGAATTGGTAGATCTAGATTTATCTGTACGTGCCCTAAACTGCTTAAAAGCAGCGGATATTCGTTCGCTTGCCGAGTTAGTTTCATACGACGTAGCAGATATGCTTAAATTCAGAAACTTTGGTAAAAAATCATTAACCGAAATTCAAGACTTAGTTAAATCTAAAGGCTTATCATTCGGCATGAACCTGTCTAAATTTAAACTAGACGAAGAATAATACACTAATTTATAAGCGACGTGTTCGTAATTCCCTCAGCAGAGACGGTACGATCACGAAAATCGAAGAACAATGAGACACGGAAAAAAAATCAATCACTTAGGCCGCACCGATACCCATCGCAAGGCTATGTTGGCCAATATGGCCTCTTCGCTTATTTTACACAAGCGCATTACCACTACCTTGGCCAAAGCAAAAGCTTTACGCCAATATGTAGAACCCCTAATTACTAAATCTAAAAGCGATACTACACACTCACGTCGTACCGTATTTAGTTATTTAAAAGATAAAGAAGCGGTTACTATTTTATTCCGCGAAATTGCAGAGAAAGTAGCTACCCGTCCAGGTGGATATACTCGTATTTTAAAATTGGCTAACCGTTTAGGTGATAATGCAGAAATGTCTATCATTGAGTTGGTTGATTACAATACAACCTTTACCCAAGGTGCCGAAGCCGGTGCTGCTAAAAAGAAAAGTCGTAGAGGTGGTGCAGCTAGCAAAGCTAAAGTTGCAGATGCTCCTGTAGTAGCTAAAGAAGTAGTAGAAACTGCTCCTGTAGCAGAAGAAGCTCCAGTTGTTGAAGAGGTTGCAGAAAGTACGCCTGTTGCAGAGGAAGTTGCAGAAACTCCAGTAGCCGAAGCAACAGAAGAAGCACCAGCAACTGATGCAGCAGAAAAAGCTACTGAAGAGCCTGCAGCAGAATAAGCAAAACATAC
>Ga0138286_1189128_pt1 | contig 12044 bp, 5 predicted proteins | sample S_130712_E_mt_FD_106902 | JGI IMG/M metagenome (GOLD analysis project Ga0138286, IMG submission 106902) | Freshwater microbial communities from Lake Simoncouche, Canada - S_130712_E_mt (Metagenome Metatranscriptome) | ecosystem: Environmental > Aquatic > Freshwater > Lake | place: Canada: Quebec... | reverse complement strand
TTTGATGGATCTAATCCAATAAATGCTGTAATTGCAAGTACCTATGGAGGTACAGGTAACGGGTTTACTAAATTCACAGGACCTGTAACAGCTGAAAGAGTATTTACTTTACCAAATGCGAGCGCAACTATATTAACTACAAATGCTTTAATAACAGTAGCGCAAGGTGGTACTGGTACCGCTAGTGCAACACAAAACTTTGTATTTGCAGGACCTGCAACAGGTTCATCAGCAGGTGCTCCTTCATTCAGAGCATTAACTCCTGCAGATTTACCATCAGGAAGTGGATCATACATTGGTAATACAACAACACAACAAGCAAATTCGAATTTTAATATTAGTGGAAATGGTATTGCAGGTGGTAATTTAACTGCCGCTTCATTCATTGTGCCTTTAGGTACAAGTAGTCAATTCTTAAAAGCGAATGGAACTTTAGATGCTAATACTTACGCAGTAGCTGGTGCGAATACTGATATCACATCCATTAGTGGATTAACCACAGCATTAGCAATTAATCAAGGAGGTACTGGTTCAACAACTAGAAACTTTGTTGATTTAACTTCAAGTGAAATAATAGCTGGTACAAAAACTTTTAGTAGTGATTTAGCAGTAAATGATTTAACTGTGGGTAGAGGCGCTAATAATACTATCACCTCCAATACTGCTTTGGGTAAAAATGCCTTAGCGAATGCGTTGACTGCAGATAATAATACCGCTCTAGGATACAGAGTTTTATCGGTGAATGGCGCAGGAGCATTTGGCAATACAGGTGTGGGTGCAGATGCATTAAAATTAAATACGACAGGAACTAGGAATACCGCTGTCGGAGAGTCAGCTATGTCAAAAAATACAACAGGTAGTTCGAATACCGCAATAGGAGAATTTGCTGCTACCGAAAATTTAGTGGGTACAGACAATACGGCTGTAGGTAATTTTGCATTAAATCAAAACGTAGGAAGTAAGAATACTGCCCTTGGATCAGGTGCAAATACTACATCAACAACGCTAGAAAATACAACAGCTATTGGATATGGCTCAGAAGTAACTGAAAGTAATACCATTCAATTGGGTAATAACGATGTTACAAAAGTGAAAACAAAAGGTGTAATTATAGCAGGTGATGTTACTTATCCTAATACACATAATACTAGGGCAAATCAAGTATTATCAATTGATGCTGCAGGAGTTGCCACTTTCAAAACACTTGATGGTGCAGGGACTAATTTAACCGATGGAAAAATACTAGTAGGTAATGTAAGTAATACTGCAACAGCCGTTAATTTATCGGGTGCAGTAACAATGACCAATGCTGGTGTTGTAACTATTACCAATAATGCAGTAACCTATAATAAAATACAGACGATGCCTGCTAGAACTTTATTGGGTAATAAATCAGCAACTGTTGGTACACCAGGTGAAATCACTTTAGGTACGGGTTTAAGTTTTGATCCTACTACGGGGGCATTAACTGCAAGTGTGAGTTCGGCAACGGGTTCAGTAGGTAAAGTAATGCCAGTTACTTTAACAACAACAGGAAGCACTTATACTTCAACTGTTGCGAATTCAACATCAACACCTACTATAAATTTAAATATACCGTTGGCTTCTAGTGCAGGTGCAAGTGCTGGATTATTAAGTAATGTAGACTATCAAAGTTTTGCTGCTAAGCAAAGTCCTCTAACATTAGGTACTGGAGTACAGGACTTTTTAGCTGATCCTGTAAGTGCAAAATTATTGTCAGCAGTAACTGATGAAACTGGAACAGGTGCATTGGTATTTGCAAATAGTCCAACATTAGTGACCCCGACTTTAGGAGCTGCAACTGCTACTTCGTTAACCTTAGCTACTCCTTTAAGTGTAGCGAATGGTGGTATTGGAACAGCTACTGTTCCAGCCAATTTAGTTTTTGCAGGTCCAGCAGATCCAGCTAGTCCTGATGATGCGCCAACTTTTAGAGCATTAACAGGTGCTGATTTACCAGCAGGTAGTGGATCTTACATTAGCAGTGGAACTACTGAACAAGTTGGTGCTAGCTTTAATGTTAGTGGTACCGGTAGAGTTGGTGGTGCTTTATCTGCTAATTCATTAAGTTTAACAACTAAATTGTCAGTTGCCAATGGTGGTACAGGTGCGGGAACATTTCCAGCTAACTCAGTATTAATTGGAAATCTTACTAATCCAGTAGCCGGTATACAACCTGGTGCTGCAGGTAATGTGTTGGTGTCTAATGGAACAACTTGGTCTTCAGCAGCTGCACCAGCGGCCGGAGTATCAACTGTAGGAACCATTGCTAGTGCTTCAAATATAAAAGGAGCAACGATAAGTGGTACTTCAATTGTATTGACACCAGCTGATGCAAACTTTGGTGGTATTGTAACTAGTGGTACACAAACTTTTGCAGGAACTAAAACATTTGGCAACGTGAATGTAAATGGGTCCTTGTTAGGTAGTTCATCAACTTCAACTCTTTCAGGATTTAATACAGCGTTAAGTCCAATTACATCCGACTTAACAATCAGTGCTGCAAACGCTGCAACCTATAATGGTAAAGTGTTAGTTTGTTCAAGTAGTGCTATAACTATTTCATTTGATGTTACAGTTCCAATAGGTTTCTCGTGTATGATATTGCAATCAGATGTTAATACAGTTACATTCACAGGGACTAATAATAGATATAATTATAACGCCACTTCAGGATTGTATGCCATTGCAACTGCAATGTGTTATGCTAGCGGTTCTGTATTATTAACTGGAGATTTACAATAATAAAAATGAAAAAAGGAATCTACATTATATTATTGTTGATCTTGAATCACTTAACTAGTGGTGCTCAGATATCATTGCCCAACTTACAGGCATTGCAATATGAAGGCACAGATTTAGGTAATGCATTAAACTTTAATGGAACTAACAATTATGCATTAGGTAAAGCGTATGTTAGGGATTCGATTGTTGATTTCACGATAGAATTTTGGATTCAAAATACAGGATCCGATGGCTCAAATGATAGAATTTATGGTTCTTACTTTAATGATGCATTGCATCTTGCAAAAAGTAGCACGGAGTTAAAATTAAAATCTTCTTATTTATCACCCTCAACTTCTGCATGGCAAACATTATGTACACTACCTCTTAATACTTGGGTACATATTGCACTTATTAGAAATGGGACTAGTTTGAAAGTTTATAAAAATGCTACATTAGTGCAAACATATACTTTAGCTAGTAGTACTTCAATTTTACCTAGCTTATTTAGATTAGGATCAAATATTGATGGACTTGGTGAAAATGGTAATTTTTCCATTGACGAATTAAGAATATGGAAATTTGCAGTACCTACTACACCAGTTAATTTAATTCAAAAATATATGTATTCAAGTGTAAATCCCAGTTCCACTATTGATCAAAACCCATCCACCAAATTGGTGTTGTATTACAAGTTTGATCAAGGTGTAGTGGGTGCAAGTAATTTGAATGAATTAGGTTTATATAACTCAGCAACTAGTAATTAATAATATGAAAAAAACAATTTATTTATTTATCCTACTATTCGTAACTAGTCAATCCTTTGCTAATAACTTAGTCATTGGTGCACCTAATTATAGTAGTTTAAACAACACCCTAACATTTACCATTAAATGGGATAATAGTTGGCGAGTAAATGGATCCCAGGGACCAAATAATTGGGACGCCGTTTGGCTATTTGTTAAAAGACAACCTTGTGCCGCCAATGGTATTTGGTCTCATGCTTTGTTAAGCACTACTGCAACGGATCATACTATAGCTGCACCAAACACTTATAACTTAATCATAGATAAGGTTAATGACGGGATGGGTGTTTTTATTCACAGAGATGTGTCAGCAAATAATCAAATTGGAAATTTAACAACTGCCACTTCGATAACTATTAAATTGTCAGGTAATTATAATCCTGCTTTGGTAGGTACTTCATCAGGTGCTGATAACTTTAAAGTAATTGGCATTGAAATGGTCTATATTCCTACTGGCAATTTTTTTATAGGGGATGGTCGTTCACCTAATACAAATAATTTTTCTAGAGGTAATACCATTGGCGCTGTAGAAATAAATAGTACAGTGCAAGCTGCGGGTTTGGGAGCGTATAACAATTATACTAGTAATCCTGCATATGGATGTGTCATTCCTTTACCAAGCACTTTTCCTTTAGGATACAATGGATATTATTGCATGAAATATGAAATCAATCAACAACAAATTGTAGATTATTTAAATTGCCTTACGTATGATCAACAAGCTGGTAGGCTAGCTGTATGGGGTAGGAACCCAACGCAGAATAATGCTTATTGGAACAACGGTAATTATAGGCAATTTATTTATATAACTTCTCCAGGAACTAATAATAGTGTGCCTGCTACTTTTGGATTCCCTGGTGGTTATGCATGGTGCGCCTATATGTCAGCTGCACATATGAACTGGCAGGATTTAACTTCCTATTTAGATTGGTCAGGTTTAAGACCCATGACTGAGTTTGAATTTGAAAAAGCTTGTAGAGGACCTTTAAATCCGGTTGCATATGAGTATCCTTGGGGCAATGCTACCACACTAAATATGATTTATGGATGGCAAACAAACGGTAATACTGCCAATGAATATTATAATGCAATTTTAGATGGAATGGTGAACGCATACTATGACCAGGGGCCTACTCGTTCAGGTTTTGCAGCAACCTCATCCTCTAATAGAGTTCAAGCCGGTGCTACTTATTATGGCATCATGGATATGGCTGGAAATGTTTTTGAGCAATGTGTTGGAGGAGGAACAGGGTTTAATTACTCAACTTTTACTACAGCGAATGGAGATGGTATATTAACTAAAACAGGACTTGCAAATATTGCAGGATGGCCAACAGATGGAGGAGTAGCTTCTGGTACTATTATTAAAGGAGGAGGGCATTATACAACTAATGGCTCAACCAATCAATTTCAAGTTTCTGATAGAACTTATTATGCAGGAACAGTCGAAAATTTTAGTGCTAATAAAAACAGAGCATATGGTGGAAGAGGCGTTAGAAGTTACTAAAATGTACAATAAAATAAAACATAAATTAAAATATACATACAACTATAAAAAATAAAAAAAACAAAATATGAAGCAATTTTATTTAATCATGATAGGCTGTTTGCTTTTTTTATCGCAAGCCTCTGCCAATAACTTAGTACTTGGTACAACGCAATATCTTGATAGCTATACCAATGGCGGTGTCACCTATAAAGCATTAAGATTTACAATTTATTGGGAAAACAGCTGGAGCATTACCACTGGTCCAGCCAATTGGGATGGAGTTTGGGTTTTTGTAAAAAGACAAAACTGTTCTGGTACCAATAACTGGGTGCATCAAAAGTTAGGTACTACTGCCGGAGATCATATTGCAAAAAATGGAGCCGGTAATGTTTCTCCTGAAGTACAAGTTGATCCAGTTAGTGACGGGATGGGTGTTTTTGTTAGAAGATATGGATCAAATGTTACTGGAACTGTTCCTACAACAACTATTTGGTTAAAATTAGATGCAAGTTCAACTGGTACTAATCCGGTAAGCACAATGAGTTCACAAGATAACTTTTTGATATATGGTATTGAAATGGTTTATGTTCCTCAGGGACCTTTTAAAGCAGGTGATGGAAGAAATCCGAACTTATACAATTTCTCAAACGGAACTGCTACCACTCCTTTCGATGTAACCGCAGCAATTCAAACAGCAGGTGCTGGTAGTGCAAACAATTATACTGCACTTGCTTCTTGGGGATGCCCAGCTCCATTACCATCTACTTTTCCTTTAGGATACAATGGTTTTTATTGCATGAAACATGAAGCAACAACTGGAATCTTTACTGAATTTTTGAATACATTAACCTATGATCAGCAAACAACTTTATTGCAAGAAGCTGGCTCAACTCTTTTGCCGAATGTAATAAATTCATGGTTTGATTATAATAACTGGGGATTCCAAACTAGGGTAACTACAGTTGGTGTCTATAATACGGTCCCAGCTGTTTTTTCAACGGTTTATCCTTGGATTGCCGAAGGAAATGTTATTTGGAGAACGATGATCGCCTTTTTAGATTGGTCAGCATTAAGACCTATGACTGAATTTGAATTTGAAAAAGCTTGCAGAGGCTCAAATACTGTGACAGCAGGTCAACCACCAGTTGCAAATAATGCAGTTGTTAATGAATACCCTTGGGGTTCCACAGCCCTTTATAGTGCACAATATGGCTCAGACTATACCAATGTGAATTCTGGTCCTGGTACCAATGCTGATGGTCCAGCATTTTATACAAGTTGGAACTATACTCCAACTAGGGTGGGTGTATTTGCAAAGGCTGCTACTAACAGAGTGCAAGCTGGCGCTACCTATTATGGTATTTTGGATATGGCCGGAAATGTTTGGGAACAATGTGTTGGTGGAAGTGGGTATGATTATTCTAGTTTTACTACAGCCAATGGGGATGGCGCTTTAACCCCTAGAGGATATGCGAATGTTGCAGGATGGCCGTCCAATGGAGGAGTGGGTTCAGGAACCATTATAAGAGGAGGTTGGTTTGAAATTGGAAGTAACACTTTTAGATTACAAACTTCGGATAGATCCATGTATTTAGGTTATCAGTGGAATGGTGACAAATTATCAGATTGGAATAACTCAAAGTATAATGGTGTAAGAGGGGTTAGATCATTCCAGTACTAATTTTAAATTGAAAAAAATCACGTATGAAAAAATATTTTTTATTCTTTATTTTATTGTTTTTTGTTATTCAAACAACTAAAGCCAATAACTTAACCATTTCTACCCCAAGTTATAATGATGCCAATAAAACCCTAACATTTACTATTGCTTGGGAAAATAGCTGGAAAATTACCGGTGGCCCAAATAATTATGATGGTGTTTGGTTGTTTATAAAAAGGCAGGCTTGCTCCAATACAAATGCTTGGGCAACCGCATTGTTAAGTACAACTTCAAGTGCTCATACCGCTGCTGCTGTTACAGGCGGTGCCGCTGCTAAACTTTTAACTATTGATGCAGTGAGTGATGGTATGGGCGTTTTTATAAAACGTCAATATAATGGTATTGGTAATATTCCTGCACATACCATTACGCTTCAACTAAATAGTTCACTAACTACTAGTCCAGCAATTACACCTACAGCATCTGACAATTTTAAAATTTTAGGTATTGAAATGGTATATGTTCCAGAAGGTGAGTTTTATATAGGGGATGGACGAAACGCAAATACTAATAATTTTTCAAATGGAACTAACTCTGGAACTGCTTTAAAAATTACTGCTGCTATTCAGGCAGCAGGACTTGGAGCCTCCACTGTTTATACTTCTAGTCCATCCTTAGGCTGCCCTAATTTTTTACCATCAACTTTTCCACTTGGTTATAATGGATTTTGGTGTATGAAATATGAAATTGGTATACCTATTTATGTAGATTTTTTAAATACTATTTCATATAATGAGCAAGCTGCAAGACTTGCTAAATGGGGTACTCGTTATCCAAATGCTTCAGGTGTTTATTTTACCTACACAAACAATAATTTCTGGATAAGAACTGATGTTGCCGGTGTTTTTAACACAGTTCCTGCGGTATTCTCTTTTAATTCCTATGGAACTTGGGCGCCAGTTGGTTATTTAAGTTGGACTGATTTAACTGCTTTTTTAGATTGGTCAGGGCTTAGGCCTATGAACGAGTTTGAATTTGAAAAAGCATGTAGAGGTCCAGTAAATCCAGTTCCAAATGAATATCCTTGGGGTAGTACTGCGCTTTATAGAAATGCAGATTATGGAAGTGGTTCTGGCTCAAGTGCTATGAGACCTACCAATGTGGGTCAATATGACGGTATGGCATTGTATAGTTGGAATGATTATAATGGTGCTCCATATCGATCAGGTTCCTATGCAACAAGTACAAGTACAAGAGCTCAATCGGGTGCTACTTATTATGGCATTATGGAAATGGCCGGTAATTTATCAGAACAAGTTGTAGGTGGTGGTAGTGGATATGATTTTTCCAATTTTACGACTGCTAATGGGGATGGTATTTTAGGGGCGGATGGTAATGCAAATACGGCTGGGTGGCCAATTGGAATAGGTATTAATACTGGAAATTATCTTAAAGGTGGTGATTATCAAGGTATAGGAACTTACCCTCAGATGCTTCAGGTTTCTGACAGACAATTTAATGGTGGACACGCTTCATATAGTAATGGTCAACAAAATGGTGTTGGTGGAAGAGGCGTAAGATCTTTTCCTAATTAATATAATAACTAAGCAAGTAATTTAGCAAGTGAACTTAAGAAAGTACCTTTTATTGTTTTTGTTTACCATAGGGACCTTGTGCCTAAGTGCACAAGTAGTTGGTCCATATTATGGGGGTACTTCTAATGCATCAGGTTTTAAGATAAATTATACTGGGAATTCATGTAGTTTTTCTTATGATAGTACCTTAATTTTTTATAAAGGGGGAAATTTTGGTGGTTCTAATTCTAAACCAATTGATGGTCTTACTTGTCCAATTTATATTGATTCAACCGCTGCATTTTATAAAGGAGGGAATTTTGGTGGTTCCATATCAAATAGTGCAATTGCACCTTCAATTTGTCAAGCAATTATAGATTCAACGGTCGTTTTTTATCATGGTGGAAATTTTGGAGGATCCGTATCGAATAGTGCCATTTCACCTTCTATTTGTCAACTCACCTATGATAGCACTGTAATTTTTTATCATGGTGGAAATTTTGGAGGTGCTATTACTGCTGGTATTGCATCTTCAACCTGTGCTATACCAGATCCTACGAATATATATATGGGCGGAATATCGGCAAATGATCCAGGAAATTTAATAGGCACTAGTTCAAAAAATACAGCTGGAACCTTTATAACTAGCATTGACAACACAACTATCACCAATGGGAATTGTGTTGTGCTAACTACTACTGGTTTGAATGCCACTGGATATACATGGTCGCCAGTTGATGGATTAAGTAGTGCAACCATTGCAAGTCCATCAGCAAGTCCAACCTCAACGACCACGTATACCGTAACTGCTACTGGAACTACAGGCTGTAGAAGTGTATTTTCGGTAGTTGTTACTGTTGCTAGTGGTAACGAAAGTGGAACTAGCATTAGATACCCTGCTGCATTAATAAATAGAGCTATTACAACACCCCAAACTGTGATTTTAACTGGTATCTCGGGGGGTACATTTTCAAGTTCTTCATCTAATTTAAAAATAAATACAATTACTGGAGAAATTACTCCAAATACCAGTACGGTAGGAACTTATACGGTTACTTATACTTATGGAGTTTGTAATAAAACAACAACTACATCGGTTACTATTACCAATGATGCAGCCGACCACGGAGAAATAAATTATCCTAATTTTTATTTGGGTGGAGCTTCCTCAACTACTGCAGCAAAAATTTTGAATTCTAATAGTGTTTGTAGTATTGCTTTAGATTATTCCTTGTTGATTTATGCTGGCGGCGCTTCCAATAGTTCAGTTGCTAAAATTTCGGTTATTGGAGGTGCATGTGCTCCTGCAATAGATTACTCAGTATCATTTTATAATGGTGGAGCTTCATCAGCAAATGTATCTGTCAGCAAATTAAATCAAAATGCGTGTACACCTTATATTGAACCTGCTAACACCATTTATGCTGGAGGTGCATCATCTAGTAATGTTGCAAAAACTTTATATAATCAAAGTTCATGCTCCCCACCTTTAAGTGATAATTTTTATTTAGGTGGATCTTCCTCTTTGAATGCTGCTGCTGTTTTAACAAACACTTCTGGCGCTTCAATTGGTACAATAGTAAATACAGTAACTGACCTTTCAATATGTCCTGGTGTGTCTACTACTTTAACTTCAACCGGTGCAACGAATTATACATGGACACCTGCAACTGGATTAAGCAGTACTACTGTCGCTAATCCAATTGCTACACCTTTATCAACTACTACTTATACGGTTACAGGTAGTGGAGGTGTAGGCTGTTTTAATACCGCTAAAGTAACTGTTACAGTTTTGACTGACGGACTTACCTCTGTTTCTTATGGGGCCTATCGATTTAACGAAAACGATATGAGTGTTAAAAAAGTGAATTATATTTACGGTCCGTTATCAGGTACTTTCACTACAACTCCTTCAACAGGTTTATTTATTGATAATATTACCGGTTCATTCACACCTGGCTTAAGTACAAGTGGTTTATATACCATCAACTATAATTATACAAAAGCTGGTTGTAATTATACTTATCCAGTAAACATTAATGTCACAAAACTTCCACCTGCTATAACTTATCCAAATCCAAGTAATTTTTACTTAAGTTATAGTAACATTAGCGTTACACCAACTGTAACAGATGCAACAGCTATTGGATTTGAATTGTTGAATGCTTTACCAGCTGGTTTAACTATGAATACCACTACAGGGGTTATTTCTGGTACACCAAATGTATTGGGTACAAATACAAAAGTTGGTGTTCGTGCTTATAATTATACTAAATTGATGACAAATAATTATGGGGATACTTATACAATGACCATAAATGTGTATAAGCCAATCATCAATTCTACAACTGTGGGATTAAATGGCATGGATGCTGTTTATGGATCTCCAGCAACCCCTCAAATTTTCAATGTATCTGGGCAATATATTGTTGAAAATATTATAGTTACTCCTCCATCTGGTTTTGAAGTGTCTCGTGATGCTTCAACCTATGCAAATACGGTTACTTTAACTCAATCAGGAGGTACTATTACTAATACCAATGTCTATATAAGATTAAAAACCACTGCTAAAGTTGGAAGTTATTCAGGCACGATAGTATTAAGCAGTGTCGCTGCAGATAATAAAAATATTCCGATTGCTACCAGCAATGTATCTGCTGCACCATTAACAGTGACTGCTACTTATTTCCAAAAGTTTTATGGTTCTACGTTAACATTAGGAGTAGGTAGTTCAAGCTTTAGTGCAACTGGTTTATTAAATAGTGAAACAATCGGTTCAGTTACCTTAACGCCTTCTGGTGGTGCAACAGCTGACGAGCCACCTGGATTTTATACTATAACACCTAGCGCAGCAACAGGTGGAACCTTCTCTCCTACAAACTACATAATCACATATGTTCCTGGACAATTCGAAGTATTATATAGTTTGTACAATTTTGATTTGAATGGCAATACTTCCAACTGGGTAAAAGGTAAGGTGCCTATTCCAAAAATTGCTGCTGGTTATGTTTCAAATATTACAAATATTGCTGCAACCTATGATGGAACTATTTCGTCTGCATTCTCAAAACTTACACAAAAAGGAGTTTGTTGGAGCACCAATTTAAATCCAACAGTGAATGATGGATTAAGTTTTGATAACTCTGCCGGTACTGGGCCAATGACTACATATATTACAGGGCTTACCGGAGGACTCACTTATTATGCAAGAACCTTTGTTAAGGTGGGTAATTATGTTTATTACGGTCCAAATGTGAAATTCACCACTCCTTATTAATACTTATTGATAGGACTAGCTAATAAGTATTGTAATTATTGTTAATTTGTATTCTAATTTGAATTTTTCAAATTAAAGTAATTTTATTTGTAATGAATTTTCGAATTCTTTTTATATATATCAGTATAAACGTTTTGTTTAATAATGTGGTGTTTGGTCAAAAAATGGAAAACTCACTTTTTACCAGTCTCCCAGCTGCCACCACTGGTGTTCAATTCAGTAATAATTTATTAGAATCACAGGCTGATAATATAATAACATATGAATATTTTTATAATGGAGGTGGCGTTGGTTTAGGTGATTTTAACAATGACGGATTGATTGATATGTATTTAACTGCCAACCAAGAATTCAATAAATTATATTTAAATAAAGGCAATTTTAAATTCGAAGATATTACCAAGAAAGCAGGAGTGACAGGAAGAAGTGGTTGGAAAACGGGTGTATCAATTGCGGATGTTAATGGGGATGGTTTACTAGATATTTATGTTTG
>Ga0138286_1205543_pt1 | contig 13430 bp, 24 predicted proteins | sample S_130712_E_mt_FD_106902 | JGI IMG/M metagenome (GOLD analysis project Ga0138286, IMG submission 106902) | Freshwater microbial communities from Lake Simoncouche, Canada - S_130712_E_mt (Metagenome Metatranscriptome) | ecosystem: Environmental > Aquatic > Freshwater > Lake | place: Canada: Quebec... | reverse complement strand
CAGATCAATGCCTGGCTTTTCATGATTAACTAAAATGTGGTTATTTATTTGTCTTTTTTATTCTTAGAATGATCTTTTTTTTCAAGAACCGTAACAGATCCTCCAGCTTTTTCAATCAGTTCTTTAGCTGATTTACTAATGCGATCGACCACAACGGTCATAGCGCTGGGGCATTCAGCTACACCAAAAACACTCAATCCCTCGTGGGCCACCCGTGCTTTATCTAATTGACGAAGCAACGATAAATCAATGACTGTTTTATCATCGATATTATGTTTTTGCGCAAAATATACCAAACTTGCCAAGCTCATTTCTAATAAATGGGATGCATGGATATTTTTAAAACCACGTTTTGGCAAACGACGATAAATCGGGTTTTGACCACCTTCGAATCCATTTAAGGATACCCCACTACGGGCTGTCTGTCCTTTCCCGCCACGACCACAGGTCTTACCAAGACCACTGCCGATACCACGGCCTAAAATCTTTGGTTTACGCCTGGCACCACGGTTATCGCGAATTGTATTTAAAGTATGTTCCATCATCAATTCTCCTTAATGACTTTCACTAAATGGGGAAGTTTTTTAATGAGTCCACGAACACTAGGGGTGTCTTCCAACACCCTAATTTTGTGCATTTTACCAAGACCTAGGCCTTTTAAATGAAGCCGTTGGATTTCGGGACAACGAATCACGCTGCCGCATTGTTGAATTGTAATTGTTTTTTTAATCATTATTCACCTTCCGTCTCACCAATTGTTTCTGATTCATCAGATACATCTATAGATTGATCTTGATCAATGACCCTCATTGATCCACGACGTCCTAATATATCTGATACTTTCTTACCCAATTTTGATGCTATGAAACGTGGAGATTGAATACTTTGAAGTGCTTCAAAAGTTGCACGAACTGTGTTGTGATAATTGGACGTCCCTACTGATTTACTAACGATATCGTGAACACCCAACGCTTCAAAAATGGAACGCATTGCTCCACCTGCAATCACACCGGTACCAGCAGGAGCAGCACGGAGATAAACCTTAGCTGCGCCAATGCTTTTCACCACATCATGATGAAGGGTCCGTCCCGATTTCAAGGGCACACGAATCATGTTCTTACGGGCACGATCAGAAGCTTTCTTCATAGCATCAGGAACTTCGCGGGCTTTACCATTGGCATAACCCACGCGCCCTTTTCCATCACCAACCACGACCAAAGCGGAAAAACGCATATTTTTACCACCTTTCACAACTTTGGTCACACGACGAACCGTAATGAGTTTTTCAATCAGTTGATCCTCTTTTTGACGTCTATCGGACTGATCTTCTTTAGAACGTCTTTTTCTTTTTTTTTCTTCAGCCATATTTACTCCTTTAGAATTCAAGGCCATGCTGCTTTGCTTGGTCAGCCAAAGCTTTTACGCGTCCGTGGAACAAAAATCCAGAGCGATCAAACACAACTTTTTCAATGCCTTTTTGGGTGGCTTTCTCTGCAAGGCGCTTGCCCACAATTTCTGCAGCCGCTTTGTTACCACCATTTTTTAAATGATCTTTTAATTCTTTTTCCATTGTTGATGCCATCACCAATACGGATCCAGTTGTATCATCCATAATTTGTGCATACATATGCATATTCGTGCGATGAATACACAAACGAGGGCGCCCTGCCCTATTCGATACGCGTAATTTATAACGCAAGCGCTCTTTGCGGCGCTCATGCAAACGTTTTTCTTTTAACATTTTATTTCTTCTTTCCTTCTTTACGAACCACAAATTCACCGGAACGAATCACACCTTTACCTTTATAAGGCTCTGGTGGACGGTGCGCTCTTAAATGCGCACAAATTTGATTAACCTGTTGTTTATTATGACCAGATACAACGATATTTGTCGGTTTTTCACACTTAATAGTGATATGTTGAGGAATCTCAAATACCACATCATGGCTAAATCCTAATTGCATTGTTAGTTTATTACCGTTCACAGAGGCACGATAACCAACCCCCACCAAATCTAGAGAGGTTGAAAACCCAGTGGTTAAACCATGGACAATATTGGATAAATTCCGTTGCGTTGTTCCCCAAATAGACCTGGCAAATTGCGTATCATTTAAAGGGGTTAATTTAATTCCCTCATCCGTTCTTTCCAAAATTAAAGAATCGCTCACCTCATAAGATTCAACAATGCCTTTGGCAGAAAACTCTAAATGATGTCCATCAACCTTCAATTGAACAGATGATGGAACTTTAATTTCATGTTTACCAACACGTGACATAGCAAACTCCTAAAATACTGTGCAAACGACTTCGCCGCCAACACTGCGACGACGTGCATTTGCATCAGTCATGATCCCTTCATTCGTTGATAAAATTGTCAAACCCAAACCATTTGAGACAAATGACAATTTTTTAATCGGTGAATAGACACGACGTCCTGGTTTTGATATGCGTTTTAAATGTTGAATGACAGGTTGACCGTTTATATATTTCAAACTGACAACCAATTCTCCAAAACCATTGTCGTTTTGAATACTTTCAACACCTTGAACATATCCTTCTTCAGCCAACACAGTCATAATTGAATAGACCATTTTGGAATATGGCATGCGCACAGTTTCGTGACGAGCCATTTGAGCGTTTCTCACGCGTGTTAGGCAATCGCCAATAAAATCAGATAAACTCATGATCTCACCAACTTGCCTTCACAACACCGGGTAATTGCCCGCTGTTTGCTAAACGACGTAATTCAATACGTGATATTTTGAAAAAACGATAATACCCTCTGGAGCGTCCAGTTAATTCACAACGATTGCGAATTCTGACTTTGGACGAGTTACGTGGCATTCTTGCCAATTTTTGTGTTGCAACAATGCGTTCCTCAAATGGTAGGGAACGATTCATCACAACATCTTTCAGTGCACGTCTGGTGACCTCTTTTTTTGCCGCCAACCGTACACGATGTTTATTTTTATGAATAGAACTTAAACGTGCCATCTTTATCCCTTTATTGGTAGATTTAAGGCTTTTAACAAAGCCAATGCTTCTTTATCATCATGTGCAGATGTACAAATAATCACATCAAAACCTCTGATTTTATCAACTTTGTCGTAGTTAATTTCAGGAAAAATGATTTGCTCTTTGATTCCAAATGCATAATTTCCACGTCCATCAAAACTTTTATTAGGTAATCCTCTAAAGTCTCGAACACGCGGCAACGCGATATTGATTAAACGATCCAAAAATTCATACATTCTGGCTTTACGAAGAGTGACTTTTGCACCAATCTTCATTCCTTCACGTAATTTAAATCCCGCAATCGATTTTTTTGCCGTTGTAACAACTGGCTTTTGACCTGCGATTAATGTTAAATCATCAACGGCAGATTGTAGTTTTTTACTGTCTTGAATAGCTTCTTTGACGCACATATTCAAAACAACTTTTTCAACCCGAGGCACCCTAAAAGGATTTGACATATTCAAATCCTTCATCAGCTGATGCTTAATTTGGGTATCATATAATATTTTTGTATAACTCATTCTTAGCCTCTTTTCTTAATATGGTCGGTTGACACAGGAACCAAGTCATGACTTTTTTTGAAAAATCTAACTTTTTTCCCATCTTCATTTTTATAACCAACCTTTTCAATCGCATTGGTGTTTTGGTTAACCAAAACCACATTAGAGATATGATAGGAGTGCTGTTTTTCCAATTTTCCTTCCATCGCTTGTGCGCTGGGGCGAATATGACGTACATATTTACCCAAACCTTGGATGATGACGCGCGCCGCATCAAGATCAACCTTGGTTACCACACCACGTTTTCCTTTATCCTTTCCCGTAGTTATTTGTACAAAATCCCCACGTTTCACTTTAAATCTTGGCTGTGTCATTTATAAAACCTCCGGCGCAAGTGAAATGATTTTCATATAGCCCGCACCACGTAACTCACGTGTCACTGGACCAAATATACGACTCCCAATGGGCTCGCCTTGTTTATTAATGAGCACAGCTGCGTTTGTGTCAAATTGGATCGTAGAACCATCACTACGACGTACCGGTTGACGTGTTCGCACGATCACCGCACGTTGCACGTCTCCCTTTTTAACTTTTCCTTTTGGTAGTGCGTCTTTAATCGACACGACTATCACATCTCCAACACTTGCATAGCGACGCTTAGATCCCCCAAGCACCTTAATACACATCAATTCACGAGCCCCTGAGTTATCCGCCACCTCAAGGCGTGTTTCAACTTGAATCATAATTATGTCTCCGTTAAACTAATTTTTTTCTTCAGACAAAAAGCGGACCAACCATTTTTTTGTTTTCGAAACGGGTGCCACCTCCACGATTTCGACCTTTTGCCCAATTTTACATTTATTTTCTGGATCATGAGCAGCATATTTTTTATGCAATTTAATGTATTTTTTATACACCGGATGCATTTCCCTACGCTCCACACGAACCACTGCAGTTTTGTCTGCTTTACCGCTGACCACTACACCTTCTAATACCCGACGTGGCATTTTAATTAATCTCCTTTTTTAAACGATTTGAAGAAAGGGCCGTTTGAACCCGTGCAATATCACGACGAATCATTCGAACTTTTGCGGTGGAACCAGCCGATTCAGCTTGTCCAATTCCTTTCAAAATACGTATATTAAATAACTCTCTTTTTAAATCACCAATAATTTGATACAAATCTTGTGTGTTTTTTCCAGATAAATCTTTAAATTTCATGTTAACTTACCCCACGTGTCACAAACTTGGTTTTGATTGGCAATTTTTCTGCAGCTAATTGAAAAGCTTTTTTCGCCACATCCAAACTGACACCATCCAACTCAAACATTATCTTACCAGGTTTGACACGACAAACCCAAAATTCCGGAGCACCTTTTCCGCTTCCCATACGAACCTCAGCAGGTTTTTTTGATACAGGCACATCTGGAAAAATACGAATCCATACTTTTCCAACACGACGCATGTGACGTGTAATTGCACGACGAGCTGCTTCAATTTGACGTGCAGTGATACGCTCTGGTTCCAAAGCTTTTAAACCATAGGCACCAAAAGCGACTTCAAATCCAGACGTAGCAATCCCATGAATACGTCCTTTGAAAGCTTTTCTAAACTTTGTTTTCTTTGGGCTTAACATTTCTGATCTCCTTTTCGAATATCATGAGCCATTGGATTATGCTCTTTAATTTGACCTTTATAGATCCAAACCTTAATACCAATGGTTCCGTAAGTTGTCTTAGCTACACCTAAAGAATACTCTATATCAGAACGAAGAGTGTGTAAAGGAACCTGCCCTTCACGGTACCATTCCATACGTGCAATCTCAGCCCCAGCCAAACGACCAGAACAATTAACACGAATACCAAGAGCCCCAAAGCGTTGTGCCGTTTGCATTGCTTTTTTCATAGCGCGCTTAAAAGATACACGCTTTTCAATTTGATGAGCAATATTTTCAGCCACAAGCTTTGCGTCAGTTTCAGGTTTTTTCACCTCAATGATATTAATACCAGCTTCCACCTGAGCAATTTGGGTCAGCTTTTTCTTTAATATTTCAATATCAGCACCTTTTTTACCAATCAATACACCGGGGCGTGCTGCGTGAATCGTGACACGCGCTTTCTTAGATAAACGCTCAATCACAATTTTGGACAACCCTGCACCAGAAAAATGCTTCGTAATGTAACTGCGAATCTCTTGATCTTGATGAAAAAACTCTCCGTATTCTTTTTTATTGGCAAACCAACGAGAGTCCCAGGTACGATTAATTCCCAACCTAAAACCAATAGGATTAACCTTCTGACCCATTTTTCACCTCACTAGTTACTTGATTGTGCTTTTCAGCAACAATAATATTAATGTTACTAAAACGTTTTTGAATACGAACACCACGACCTTTGGCACGAGGCATAAAACGTTTTAATGTTAAGCTTTTCCCAACGAATGCTTCTTTTACGTATAAAGAATCCACATCTAAACCGTGATTATATTCCGCATTCGCCACAGCAGAACGCAAAACCTTAAATACATCCGTTGCAATACGCTTTGGGCAAAAACGTAAAAACTTAAGAGCACTTGATACATCTTTTCCGCGAATTGCTTGCGCAACGAGATTTAATTTGCGTGGACTAACACGTAATTTATCTAAACGGCTAATGGCTTCATTTTCTTTTTTTAACATGATTACCTCTTTGCCTTTTTATCTGCGCCATGACCATAATAGGTCCGAGTTGGCGCAAACTCACCCAATTTGTGACCAACCATGTTTTCGGTCACCAAAACAGGTATAAATTTATGCCCATTGTGAACCCCAAATGTGACACCCACAAATTGAGGGATAATAGTTGAACGACGTGACCAAGTTTTAATCACATCTCTGCGTCCAGAAGCTTTGACTTTTTCTGCTTTTTTTAACAGATAATCATCAAAAAAAGGACCTTTCCAAACAGATCTTGCCATATTAAACTCCTATTTCTTCTTTCTGTTTCTGATGATGAACTTATCTGTTCTCAAATTGTGACGTGTCTTGAGGCCTTTTGTTTTCTTACCCCAAGGTGTCACAGGATGACGACCTCCAGACGTTTTTCCTTCACCACCACCATGAGGGTGATCAATTGGGTTCATTGCAACACCACGAACATGTGGTCTTTTACCTTTCCAACGACTGCGACCGGCTTTTCCGTCACTGCGATTTGAATGATCTTGGTTAGACACAACACCAACCGTTGCAAAACATTCACCATGAACCAAACGCATCTCACCAGATCCCATTTTAATGATCACATATTGACCATCACGACCCATGATTTGAACATAGTTCCCTGCAGCACGTGCCACCTGCCCACCTTTGCCAATTTTTAATTCTAAATTGTGAATGATGGTACCAATAGGCATATTACGAACTTGCATCGCATTACCAGTTTTAATATCAGCTTTTTCAGAAGCTATCACTTGATCTCCAGCTTTAAGGCGATCAGGAGCGATAATATAGCGTTTTTCTTCATCCGTGTAAGTCACAAGCGCAATAAAAGAACTGCGATTAGGATCATACTCAATACGGTCAACGGTTCCAATCAAATCACGCTTATCTCTTTTAAAATCGATCTCACGATATAATTTCTTGTGACCACCACCACGGTTCCAAGATGTGATACGACCTTGGTTATTACGCCCACTTTTACGGGATAAACCATGAACTAATTTTTTATGTGGCTTTCCTTTATGTAATTCACTACGGTCGATGTTAATTAATTGACGTTGACCTTGTGTTCTAGGTTTATATTGCTTTAATGCCATTTTATCCTTCTCCTTCTGGTTGAACAGTTTCTTGACCAAGGTTTAAAACAGATAGCTGTTCGATTGATTGCCCTGGCATTAATGACACATAAGCACGCTTTTGGTCACCTCTTAATGATTGGTACCCCTTAAAAGCTTTTTTCTTCCCCTTGCGGGTCAAAGTATTCACGGCTTTAACCTGAACACTAAATGCACTTTCAACGGCTTTTTTTACATCCGATTTTGTAGCCTTTAAAGATACTACAAACGTGTAACAATTCCCTTTTTCTTGTAATAAACTTGTTTTTTCCGTTAAAACGGGACGAACAATAATATCATATGGTTTAAATTCAACACGCGTCATGACCGTAACCTCTCCTGCAGTGATTTGACTGCATCGACTGATAAAACAAGAAGATCTTTTCTGATAATATCGTATACATTTATTCCAATTTGTGGCAAAATATCAATTTTGTGCAAATTTGATACAGCTCTTTTCAAATTATCATCAAAACCCAATTGATCTACAAGCAAGATTTTTTGATCTTGGTAAGCAGCAAAGGTCTTAACCGCATCCGATGTTTTTCTAGAAGCCAAAGTCAATTTGTCCACAATTAATAATTTCTGATCTCTCATTTTATCAGATAATGCCATCTTGAGTCCAAGACGACGGACTTTCTTTGGTAAATCATAAGAATGATCACGTGAGTGAGGTCCAAAAATAATCGCTCCACCTCTAAATTGTGGACCGCGCTTACTGCCGTGACGTGCACCACCAGTTCCCTTTTGTTTGTAGATTTTTTTTGTACTACCACGCACATCGCCGATCTCTTTTGTTTCATGCGTTCCCTGACGGCGCTTTGCCAATTGCCAATGAACAATACGTGCCAAAATATCAGAACGTGCTTCGAGTCCAAAAACGACATCGTCTAATTCAATATCACCAACCACATTTTGATTTAAATCACAGATATTATACTTCATGACTGCTCCTTTTTTTTACGGCATCATGAATAGACAGAAGAGCCCCTTTTGCACCAGGCACAGCACCTTTGACAAAAATCAGTCCTTTTTCACTATCAATTTTTTGAACATAGAGATTTTGTTTTGTAATCTGACGACATCCCATATGTCCTGCCATTTTTTTATTTTTAAAAACTTTACCAGGATCTTGGCGGTTACCCGTTGATCCATGGCTACGATGAGAAACGGACACACCATGGCTAGCACGAAGACCACCAAAATTGTGACGCTTCATCACCCCAGCGAACCCTTTACCAATAGTCTTACCGCTGACATCAATATATTGCCCTTCCTTAAAGAAAGACACATCAATACCCTCACCTACCGCCAACATATTACGATCATCTACACGAAATTCTTTTATGTGACGCTTTGGCGCTTGACCTATTTTTTCAAAATGTCCCTTTAATGGTTTTGTTACCTTGTTGGGCCTTACATCACCACATCCCACTTGGACGGCTGTGTACCCATTCGTATCTTTTTGCCTAACCCCAAGGACAGTATGGGGAGACACCTGGAGAACACTCACAGCAATTTGCGTCCCATCGTCCGCAAACATCTGTGTCATTCCCAATTTTGTGGCCATCAAACCTGTACGCATATTTTCCTCTTTAAATTAAATTTTGATTTTGACATCGACACCGGATGCCAAATCAAGTTTCATTAACGCATCAACCGTTTGCGGTAACCAATCCACAATATCAATTAAACGTTTATGAACACGGATTTCAAATTGTTCTCTCGACTTTTTATCAATGTGAGGAGAACGGTTAACTGTAAAACGACGAATATGATTTGGAAGGGGAATAGGACCTTTGACCCCTGCTCCCGTTCTTTTCGCTGTACTAACAATCTCTTTAACAGATTGATCAAGTAAACGATGATCATATGCCTGCAATTTTATTCTGATATTTTGCTGTTGTTGCTGAGCCATAATAGATCCTATTTTAAAATTTTGGATACAACACCGGATCCAACGGTACGCCCACCTTCACGAATCGCAAAACGAAGACCTTCGGTCATGGCAATTGGTGCAATCAGTGTCACATTAATTTTAATGTTATCACCGGGCATCACCATTTCTGTCCCTTCAGGAAGAGTCACCGTTCCCGTTACGTCTGTTGTTCTGAAATAGAATTGTGGACGGTAATTGTTAAAGAATGGAGTATGACGTCCGCCTTCTTCTTTTGTTAAGACATAAACTTCTGCCTCAAAGGTTGTGTGTGGCGTAATAGATCCAGGCTTTGCAAGAACTTGACCACGCTCCACATCTTCACGTTTTGTTCCACGAAGAAGGGCACCAACGTTATCACCAGCTTGTCCTTGATCCAATAATTTTCTAAACATTTCCACGCCTGTGACCGTTGTTTTGACCGTATCACGAAGACCGATAATTTCAACTTCTTCACCAACTTTGACAATACCTTGCTCAATACGACCCGTTACAACCGTTCCACGACCGGAAATGGAGAATACGTCTTCAATTGGCATCAAGAATGGCTTATCAATGGGGCGTTCTGGTTGAGGAATGTATGCATCAACGGCGTCCATTAATTTCAAAATAGCTTGCTCACCAATCTCTGGATTTTTGTCTTCCAAAGCACAGAGCGCAGACCCTTTGATAATGGGAATATCATCCCCTGGAAAATCGTAAGAACTGAGCAATTCACGTATTTCCATCTCAACCAACTCTAATAATTCTGGATCATCAACCATATCGACTTTGTTCATGAACACCACAAGGGCAGGAACACCCACTTGCCGTGCTAACAAAATGTGCTCACGGGTTTGAGGCATTGGACCGTCTGCAGCAGACACAACCAAAATACCACCGTCCATCTGGGCCGCACCGGTGATCATGTTTTTAACATAATCAGCGTGACCGGGACAATCCACGTGGGCATAGTGACGGTTATCAGTTTCATATTCAACGTGCGCCGTTGAAATGGTAATACCACGCGCTTTTTCCTCAGGGGCTTTGTCAATTTGATCATAGGCTGTAAATTGCGCTTGTCCCTTTTTGGCTAAAACTTTTGTAATAGCCGCGGTAAGGGACGTTTTTCCATGGTCAACGTGACCAATCGTTCCTATGTTACAATGCGGCTTTGTTCTTTCAAATTTTGCTTTTGACATGTTGTCATTCTCTCCTTTTAATTAACTGTTTCGACTTTTAATAATTTCATCCGCAACGTTTTGCGGAACTTGCTCATAATGATCAAACACCATGGAAAACTGTGCTCGACCTTGGCTCATAGAACGCAATGTGTTCACATATCCAAACATACTGGCCAAAGGCACCATCGCGTCGATCACACGGGCGTTTCCTCGTTGATCCATTCCCCTCACCTGCCCTCTGCGGCTGTTTAAATCACCAATCACATCACCCATATAATCTTCTGGCGTCACTACCTCAACCTTCATAATGGGCTCTAATAGTTTGGGCGTACATCTAGGAATTCCCTCACGAAATGCTGCACGAGCCGCAATTTCGAATGCAAGAGTGCTGGAATCCACATCATGGTAGGCACCATCAATTAAAGATATTTTAAAGTCAATTGCTGGAAATCCCGCAAGAACCCCCGTTTCAATGGCTTGCTTTAAACCTTTTTCAACACCTGGAATATATTCTCTTGGAACAACACCACCAACGATCTTATTCTCGAATACAAATCCAGCTCCACGCTCCAAAGGCTCAAAGGCAAATTTAACCCGGGCAAATTGACCGGCACCACCACTTTGTTTTTTGTGAGTATAATCATATTCAGCGGCTTTTGTAATGGTTTCACGGAATGCCACCTGAGGCGCACCCACGTTTACATCAACCTTGTATGTTCGCTTTAAGATATCAATTTTAATATCAAGATGAAGCTCTCCCATTCCTTTGAGAACTGTTTGTCCCGTTTCTTGATCCGTCGACACCTTAAATGATGGATCTTCTTGAGCAAGCCTTGACAACGCTACGCTCATTTTTTCTTGATCTGCCTTTGTTTTTGCCTCAACAGCAATTTCAATCACAGGATCAGGAAATTCCATTTTTTCTAAAATCACAGAATGATTTTGATCACATAATGTATCTCCCGTTTTGGTATATTTCAAACCACACAACGCCACGATATCGCCGGCATATGCTTCTTTAATATCTTCACGAGAGTTTGCATGCATCAATAACATACGACCAATACGCTCATCCTTGTCTTGAGTTGAATTTTCAACGCCCGTTCCCGATTCCAATTTACCGGAATAAATGCGCATAAAAGTAATACTTCCCACAAATGGATCTGTCATAATTTTGAATGCAAGACCTGAAAATGGTTCGTTATCTGATGGCTTTCTGAAAACTTTTTGATCTTTTCCAGGAATCTCTCCTTCAACCTCACCAATATCAAGAGGAGACGGCAAATAATGAATAACTGCATCCAACAATGGTTGAACACCTTTATTTTTAAATGCGCTACCACAAAAAACTGGGACAAATGCAGACTTTAATACACCTAAACGAATACAACGACGTAAATCGTCAATACTTGGCTCTTGACCATCCAAGTAAGCCGCCATCAAAACATCATCCATTTCAACAGCCATCTCAACCAAACGGTCGTGAGCTTCTTTTGCTGCATTTTTTAAATTATCAGGAATATCAACAACATCGAACTTGGCGCCCAATGATTCATCACGCCAAACAATAGCGTTCATCTCGACTAAATCCACAAGACCAACAAAGTCTGATTCTAAACCAATCGGCAACTGCATCACCATGGCACGCGCTCCTAAACGATCACTAATCATATCAAGACAACGATCAAAATTCGCACCGGTTCTGTCCAATTTATTAACAAAACAAATACGTGGAACGTTGTATTTATCTGCTTGACGCCATACCGTTTCAGATTGCGGCTCCACACCAGCAACACCATCAAAAACAGCAACAGCACCATCTAAAACACGAAGGGACCGCTCAACTTCAATGGTGAAATCAACGTGTCCCGGGGTATCTATAATATTGATGCGATGCTCTTTCCAAAAACAAGTGGTCGCCGCAGAGGTAATTGTGATACCTCGCTCTTGTTCCTGTTCCATCCAATCCATGGTAGCGGTCCCTTCGTGAACCTCACCAATTTTGTAAGATTTTCCAGTGTAATAAAGAATCCGCTCTGTGGTTGTTGTTTTGCCCGCATCAATGTGGGCCATAATACCAATATTTCGGTATCGCTCTAAAGGCGTCATACGAGCCATATTTCTTTCTCCTTACCAACGATAATGAGCAAAAGCACGGTTAGCTTCGGCCATTTTATGGGTATCTTCTCTTTTTTTGACAGATGAGCCTTTGTTGTAAAAGGCATCCAAAAATTCACCTGCTAAACGATCAATCATCGTTTTTTCAGATCTTTTACGAGAAGCCGTAATAATCCAACGAATAGCCAGTGCTTGGGAACGATCAGCCCGCACCTCGGTTGGAACTTGGTAGGTAGCACCACCGACGCGACGAGAACGAACCTCTAGAGATGGACGAACATTGGTCATGGCCTCGTGAAACGCCTCCACACCATTTTTTCCCTCAGAAGTCGTTTTGGCCTCTACTTTTTCTAACGCCTTATACACAAGACGCTCAGCGACGGCTTTTTTACCTTCATACATAACACTATTAATAAATTTTGATAACACAAGATCTCCAAATTTTGCATCTGGAAGAACTGTACGCTTTTGTGCTGCGTGACGACGTGACATTAATGATCTCCTTTATTTTGGTCTTTTAGCACCGTAAAGAGAACGGGCTTGTTTTCTATTTTTGACACCTTGAGTATCAAGCGCACCACGAATAATATGATAGCGCACACCAGGAAGATCTTTGACACGTCCCCCTCTGATTAAAACAACAGAGTGCTCTTGCAGATTATGTCCTTCACCAGGGATATAACCAGTCACCTCAAATCCATTTGTTAAACGAATACGAGCAACTTTACGAAGAGCAGAGTTTGGCTTTTTAGGACTCACCGTGAACACACGTGTACACACACCTCTTTTTTGAGGACATGCCTGTAACGCAGGAACTTTGTTCCTGGATACCTTCGCCACCCTTGGTTTATTAATCAGCTGATTAATTGTTGGCATTGATGATCTATT
>Ga0138286_1052380_pt1 | contig 13456 bp, 12 predicted proteins | sample S_130712_E_mt_FD_106902 | JGI IMG/M metagenome (GOLD analysis project Ga0138286, IMG submission 106902) | Freshwater microbial communities from Lake Simoncouche, Canada - S_130712_E_mt (Metagenome Metatranscriptome) | ecosystem: Environmental > Aquatic > Freshwater > Lake | place: Canada: Quebec... | reverse complement strand
CACTGGGGAAAAGAATATGCAAAAGCAGCATCTCTTGCTATTATCGACTATTGTTTCAACGAATTAGGTTTAAGAAAAATTACACTGGGTGTAGTAAATCAAAACACATCAGCGTTCGAATTATATAAGAAAATAAATTTTAAGGTGGAAGGAGTCTATAAGCAACATGGTATTTATAATGAAGTATATTGTGATATCGTCAGAATGGCATTGTTTAATCCGTCTTTTTTTTAAGAAAAATGAATTCAAAATTTATTCTTGGAACGGTACAATTTGGGCTTAATTACGGAATCAATAACAAAGAGGGAAAAGTAAGTAAGGAGGAAGTAAATAAAATTCTGCTACTTGCTTCAAAGTCTGGAATCAAAATTCTTGATACAGCTTACTCTTATGGAAATGCAATAGATCAAATAGGCGATTTTCATAAAAGCTCAGATTTTTTATTTGAAGTAAATACTAAATTTAAGATTGAAAAAGACAACGTGACTACTATTTCAGAGCAGCTGCTAGACTCTCTCACCGGTCTTGCCGTATCATCAATAGACACTTATTTTTATCACTCTTTTGAAGACTACATTAACAATCCAGGGATTCTTGTGGAACTTAACGAATTAAGAAAAAAAAACTATTTCAAAAAAATTGGTGTTTCAATTTATAATAATGATGAAATGCTTAATTGTATCAACAACGATTTAATTGATGTGATTCAACTCCCTTTTAATCTCTTTGATAATCATAATCATAGAGGAGAACTAATTAGAGAGGCTAAAAAAAACAATAAAGAAATACATATCAGGTCGGTTTTTCTACAAGGCCTCTTTTTTATGAACCCTGCAAATCTTTCATTAAATCTTACACCGCTTGCTCCTTATCTGGCAGAAATACAAAGAATTGCAATGGAACTTGATATCAGTATAGCAGAATTAGCATTGGCTTATGTAAAAAAGGAGCCATATATTGACAGGATCATCATAGGAGTAGATTCGGCAAAGCAATTGGAAAATAATTTTTTGGCCTCAGTTTTTGAAATGAATGATTACACTTATAACTTGATAAACAGATTGGTTGTAAATGAAACAATGCTCCTAAATCCTCAGAACTGGAAATGAAAATAATTGCTATTACTCAGGCAAGATATGGTTCATCTAGGCTTCCAGGAAAAATTTTGAAGACAATAGATGGCATTAGTTTGTTGCAAATTCATCTAGAAAGGGTTAGAAAATCACGAAAAATAGATCTGCTAATTGTTGCAACTACTTTTGAGCCTGAAACTGATCAGATCAAAAAAATCGCCTCAGCACAAGGAGTCTCAATATTTCAAGGTAATACCGAAAATGTATTAGAGCGCTTTTACGAAGCCGCAAAACCAAGTCAACCGGATTACGTTGTGAGGATAACATCAGATTGCCCACTTATAGATGCAGAAGTAATTGATGCTGTAATTGAAAAATGTATCAAAGAAGAACTTGACTATTGCTCGAATACATTAGATCCTTCTTTCCCAGATGGATGCGACATTGAAATTTTTCGTTTTTCTGCATTAGAAGAAGCGTATCAGAAGGCAAACTTATTATCAGAAAAGGAACACGTAACGCCCTATATATGGAAAAATTCCTCTTTTTTTGGAGGTTCTTATTTTAAAAGTGCCAATTATTATCATCCAAAAAATTACTCAAATTATCGTTTAACTGTTGATGAAATAGCAGATTTTGAATTAATTTCAAAATTGGTTGATAGGATAGGTTACCACGCCAAATGGATGGCTTATATAAACATATTGGAAAAAGAAATCGAATTATTTAATATTAATGCCCAATTCAAACGGAATGAAGGGTTTAAAAAATCTATGGCAAACGATAAAATAGAATTACGGAATATTGTGAATTTTTCAGAATCTGAAAAATATAAAGCAGCTATACATAAGCTTATCCCTGGCGGAGCACATACTTATTCGAAAGGAGATGATCAATTTCCAGAAAAAGCACCTGCAGCAATAAAATACGGGAAAGGTGCATATGTATGGGATTTGGACGGGAACAAGTATCTTGATTGTTCTATGGGACTAACTTCAGTTAGCTTAGGACATGCTTATAATTCTGTTATCGATAGTGTTAAAAAAGAATTGGAATTAGGCGTGAATTTTCAGAGACCTGCCTCATTGGAAAGGGAAATGGCAGAGAAGTTTCTTTCAATAGTGCCGCAGCACGATATGGTCAAATTTGCAAAAAATGGATCTATCGTTACAACTGCAGCTGTAAAACTAGCACGTGCTTATACGGGCAGAAAATTAGTTGCTTTTCCGGGCGACCATCCTTTTTATTCTTATGACGATTGGTTTATTGGGAGAACTGCTTGCAATAAAGGTGTACCTGATGAAATATCTGCATTGTCTATCACTTTCAAATCATGCAATATTGATTCTTTAAAAGACCTTTTTGAAAAATATCCCGGTCAAATTGCTTGTGTAATCATGGAGCCTGAGAAGAATTTGTGCGGTAATGGATGTTCATGTTCAATACCTGTTGGGGAATATCTTAGGCAGGCTATTGAATTGACGCATAAAGATGGAGCACTTTTTATAGTTGATGAAATGGTTACCGGATTTAAAACAGATTTTCCAGGATCAATAAAAAAATTTGACATTAAGCCCGATATGGCTACTTGGGGTAAAGGTATTGCAAATGGATTTTCCTTTTGTGCATTAACGGGTACAAAAAAAATTATGGAACTAGGCGGAATAACAGAAACGGGTAGTGATAAAGTGTTTTTAATTTCTACTACACATGGAGGCGAAACTCACACAATGGCAGCTGCAATAGCAACAATAGAGGAATTTCAAAAAAATGATATTATCAAACACAATCATAATTTAGGCAAGTACCTAATCAAACTTTGTAATGAGATTGTAACAGAAATCGGTTTGGATGGTTATATAGATATCAGTACATCGGAATGGATGCCATTATTTATTTTCAAAGATGAAAAACATGAAGTATCTCCCGGTTTTAGAACATTGGCCTTACAGGAAATGATAAAAAGAGGCGTATTATTTCAAGGTATTTTTACGCCATGTTTCAGCCATACAAAAGAAGATATAGAATATTTCGCGGAGGCATTCAAAGAAACCGCAGTAATTTATAAAACAGCTTTGCAAAATGGATACACAACTGCTCTCTTTGGGAATCCCGTTAAGCCTGTTTTCAGAAAAGTCATCTAAATAGTGAATAATAATTTTCACATCAACTTTTAATGTAGCACAGTTATAGCAAACTGAATAGGTGATTTTATGGGATTAAAATTTAGTAAAAATAAAAATAAAACGAAATGACAGCGTTAAGAAGATGTACGAAATGTCTCTTGCCCGAAACACATGAGACTATTATTTTTGATGATGATGGAGTTTGTAACATATGCAGGCAGAATGAATTTAAAAAAGATAAGATTGATTGGAACCAGAGGAAAAAAGATCTAGATCAACTGATAGAGGAGTATAGAGGTAAGTATGATTATGACTGTATAGTACCATTTAGTGGTGGAAAAGATAGTACCTGGGCTTTATATTATTTAATGAAAGAGTATAAGATAAAGCCATTAGTTGTTCGTTTTGATCATGGTTTCCTACGTCCCAATCTTAATGAAAATACTATACGAACACTAAGAAATCTTGGAGCCGATTTTCATAGCTTCACGCCTAATTGGAAAGTTGTTCAGAAATTAATGCTTCAAAGTTTTCTAGAAAAGGGTGATTTCTGCTGGCATTGTCATACTGGAATATTTTCATACCCCATGTGGGTTGCCATGAGATATAATGTTCCTCTTATTTTTTGGGGGGAACCTTCTGCTGAATATACTTCATATTACAGCTACGATCAACCTGAAGAAGTAGATGAAAAAAGGTTCAACCGGGTAACTAACTTAGGTATATCCGCTGTAGATATGGCCGTAAGGTTAGGAGGAGAAATGGACGAAAGGGATTTCAAACCATACACATATCCTCCATTAAAAGAATTACGTAAAATTGGTTACAGATCTGTTTGCCTTGGCTCCTACGTTCCGTGGGATGTTAAACGGCAATCGAAAATTATTCATGATGAATTAGGTTGGGAAGGAGATCTTGTAGAGAATGTACCACCAGGGTATAATTATGAAAAAATTGAATGTTACATGCAAGGGGTTAGAGATTACATCAAATATATAAAGAGAGGATATACCAGGCCAACGCATCTTGCATCCATCGATATAAGACATGATCGCTTGGCTAGAGAAGAAGGGCTCGATATGTTGGCAAAATATGAAGGTAAAAAACCTGCCAGCTTAGAAATCTTTCTTGAAATGGTTGGGTTATCTGAAGCAGAATTCTTTCAGATTGCACAAAGTCATACAGTTTCACCATGGAAGATGAATGTTTTTGAACAGGAGTTGGGAACTAAATTACCTGATCATGATCAATGGTCAAGTGCAGGGCCAATGCAAAGAGGCGAAGCAGAGAAACAGTTAGATCGCTGGAAAAAAACTAACACTTAATTATGATAGGCATTGTTGATTATGGAATGGGCAACTTACTTTCTGTGTATAGTGCATTTGATTATTTAGGTGCTGAAGTAAAAGTCTGCAAACATCCTGAAGATTTATTGACCGTTGATCGTATTGTAATTCCAGGCGTCGGAGCATTTAAAGATTGTATAGATAAAATTGTTTCTACTGGTTTTAAAGAAGTTCTTGACGAACAAGTGTTACAAAAAGGAAAACCCATCCTCGGTATATGTCTTGGAATGCAGGTTATGGCTAAGATAGGTTTGGAGGGAGGAGAAAATAAGGGTCTAGGATGGTTTGATGCAACAATAGTAAAACTGTCACCGAAGTATCCCACTCTTCGAATTCCTAACATAGGGTGGAATGATGTAAGCTTTGATCCAAATATCTTCTTGTTTAAAGGTGTTCCTCAAAATGCTGATTTCTACCATGTTCATTCTTATTTTATGGATGTCAATGACCCAAGCGATGTAGTAGCTACATACGAATATCGGCAACGTGTAACAGCCGCTGTATTAAAAGACAATATATTTGCAACCCAGTTTCATCCGGAAAAGAGCCAGGATCACGGCTTGAAAATTCTAGAAAATTTTATTGTATGGAAACCCTAATATGGCAAAGAAGAGATTAATACCTAAACTTCAATTGAGGACGAGCAGCTATAACCCATCAAAAATGGTACTTGTCATAACTAAACAATTTGATCAGGTATATGAAATTGGTGATGCAGTTTCACAGTCAAAAATATACCAGGACCAGGCAGCTGATGAGTTAATCTTTATAAATATCGATAAACGTGATAAAGATATTTACCGTCTGAGTAATGTTATCAGGAAAGTATCTGAAGAAATTTTTATGCCGATAACTGTTGGTGGCGGAGTAAATACTGAAGAAGATTTCAGAACACTTTTGTTAAATGGTGCAGATAAAATTTGTATAAATACAGCTGCTGTTCGTGACCCAGCTTTTATTAGCTTAACATCAATTAAATATGGAGCACAATGTGTTGTTGTAAGTATTGATTATAAAAAGGAATCAGACGGCACCTATAAAGTATATGTTAACTGCGGTCAGGAAAAAACGAATCTTGATCCAGTATATTGGGCTATGGAATGTGAAAGAATGGGAGCAGGAGAGATTTTATTAACATCCATAGATAATGATGGAATGCGTCAGGGACTAAATTTAGATGTAACCGAACTTGTTTCTAAATCGGTATCTATTCCTGTAATCAGTTCGGCTGGTTGTGGTTCTGCCAAACACTTTATTGATGGTTTTTTAACAGGGAAAGCAGATGCAATTTCATCTGGTACTTTCTTTGCATTGCAGGATCAAAGTTTCATGCAAACACGTTCTCATATTAAAAATGCAGGCGTTGATATCAGAATACACACTTAAACCACGTCTTTTTTTTCGTGTTGATGCAGGTTATAAAATTGGGCTAGGACATTTTATCCGTTCTTCTGCCTTGGCAAGCATGCTCTCTGACCTTTTTCACTGCACGCTTTTAACATATAATTTGCCGGACTTATTACTGGGGAACAACAATACTACATTTGACCAAATAATACTTTTAGAGGCTCCAGATGCTGAATCACTTCTCAAAAATGTTCCAAATGATAGTATCATTGTTCTCGATGGCTATAATTTTGATTACGATTACCAGACCATATTAAAAAAGAAAGGACATTTTCTGGTTTCAATTGATGACATTCAAAAGACACATTTTGTTAGTGATATAGTAATAAACCACGGAGTGAATATTAATCCAAAAAAATATTCATGTGAACAGTATACAAAATTATATACAGGTCTCAATTATATGATGTTGAGACAACCTTTTTTCGATATAATGAAAAGAGAAAGGCAAATTCAACAAGTAAAAAACCTTTTGGTCATTATGGGTGGAAATGATATGAAAGACATCTCAATTTTACTTTTAAAAAAAGATATTGATAAGTGTTTTGGACATATACATATTATTTCAGGAGCAGGAACTGTTTCATTTGAACGTTTATTAAAGGAAGGAAAAGGCAAAAAGAATGTAACTATTCATAAAAATCTTAATGCACATGAGCTTGTTGATGTAGCAAATAAATGTGATTTATGTATTTGCACACCAAGCAGTATATCTTATGAATTATCTTGTATTGGGATCGGACTTATTTTATGTATTATTGCAGAGAATCAAAAGCATTTTTATGATTTCTTTATTGATAATGGTTTGGCAGTGGGTTGTAATTTTATTAATGAAAATGGTAGCGATAAGTTGTTCCAGACAATACAAAATTTGAGAAATGATTTAATTCGAGTAAATCAACAAAAGAGTAATCAGAAATCATTTTTCAAGGTTAATTCAAAAGAAAATCTTCTAAATATATTCGGAACCATACGATGAAAATATATGTTACAGGTGCAAACGGTTTTGTAGGAAAAAATCTAATTCGCAGGCTAGATGAATTAGGGTTAGATGCATGGGCAGTCGTAAGAACTAAAACTAACCGTATTAAGGAAGTTATAATAGACATGAACTCCTGTAGTGAAAAGGAGATGTTGGAGAAACTGAAGAAGGCTGACTGTATAGTACACCTTGCGGCATGTGCAGACTTTCGCAACGTCTTTGGGAAAGAAGTATATGATGTAAACTGCCTCGTTAATCTTGCGTTGGCAAATGTTTGTAAAAAACTTAACGTTCATTTTATTTTTGCGTCAAACGCATTGATTGCAGGAATGCAAAATGAACATATTAGTCCAGAAAGCCCCGATAACCCTGATATACCCTACAATATCTCAAAATATATTTCAGAACAATATATTACAAAAGAAGTGAATGACTATTGCATATTGCGTATTGGAGGAATATACGGCTATAATGGACCCGAGCATCTTTTTTTAAATCGTGCAATTGATAATACTCTTATTAAAAAGGAGATGTTTAATATTCAAAATGATGGCTTAGGGCGCAGGAATTATATTTATGTCGAAGACCTGTGTTCATGGATTATCAATCTCATTAAGTATAAAACAAAAGGTAAATATCTGTTAGCAGGAAAAGAAATCTTATCATTAAAAGAAATCTTTTTACAAATGAATGAGATTTTTCTTGAAGGTAAAGGTAACTTTAGTCTTGACTTATCCATAAAAGGAAAAGATCAAGTAATTCAAACTATATTTCCGGATATTAGAATGCATGATTATAGGATGGCCTTTAGTGATATTAAAGAAAAGGCACAATATTTATGAAAATAGCTGTACTTGCTGATATACATGGGAACCATTATGGATTGTTTCAAGTGCTTCAGGAGGCAAGAAAAGAGCAAGTTGAAAAACTATTTATTTTGGGAGATATTATAGGATACTATTATCATCCAGATAAAGTGTTGGGACTTCTTTCAGAGTGGGAATATATTTTTATTAAAGGTAATCATGAAGAATTATTAAGTAAAATATTGGCTGGAGAGTTGGATATTAAAGTACTTCAAGAAAAATATGGAAGTGGACACCGTGCAGCTATTAGTTCTCTAAGTAGTTCTCAGTTAGAAAAATTAATTAAATCACCAGAAAAATTATTAATAGAAATTGAAGGTTTAAAAATTCTCATGAGTCATGGCTCTCCTTGGGATAAAAACCTTTATCTTTATCCAGATACCGATGAAAAAATATTGAATATGGCAAGTGAAACGGGGGCTGATATTGTTTTAATAGGGCACTCTCATTACCAATTCCTGCATAATCATAAAAATACCGTTTTGTTAAATCCCGGTTCCGTTGGTCAGTCACGTAGCACGGGTGGACTAGCAGATTGGGCGATTATTAATACAAAAAATAAAGTCATTCAATTAAGGTCAACATTATACGATACAACTTCTTTGATTACTGAAGTCAATGAGACTGATCCCGAAAACGCGTATTTAAAAAATGTATTAACACGAAATAGAAATTGAAAAAGTATAATATTTTAGTTACAGGTTGTGGAGGAGATATCGGCCAAAGTATTGGAAAAATACTCAAAGAAAGCTCACTTTTTGAAAAAGTAATTGGGGCCGACATCACAGATGAACATGCAGGAAAATTCATTTTTGATGAGATAATTAAATTACCATTGTGCAGCTCGCCAGATTATAGTAAGAGTCTAGAACAACTGATTAAAGATTATAATATAGACCTTCTTCTTCCTATTTCAGAACCGGAGCTACGTATGTTTACAGATGGGGAAATTGAATCTAATTATCTTAACGCAAAATTGATCTGTGCTAATTTGTATTCAAGAAAGGTAGGTTTCGATAAATTAATTACTACAGATTTTCTTAAACAGTCAAATCTGCCTTTCCCTGAAACTTTTGTAATAAGTACAAAATTTCCTAAAAAACTTCCATTAATACTAAAAAGTCGTAAAGGTTCAGGTAGTAAATCAATATTTATTTTAAACGATATCGAAGAGTTCGATTTTTATCAAAAAAAATATCCAGACTTTATCGCACAGGAACTGATTACAGGATCTCCTGATGAGTATACCTGTGGTTTGTTTAGGTCGAAAAAAAATGAGATTAGGTCTATTATTTATAAACGAAAGTTAGTTGATAGTTATTCAGGATATGGCGAAGTGGTTGAGAATGCTTCAATTGCAAATCTACTTTATTCAATAGCTATAAATCTTGATTTAGTAGGTTCGATTAATGTACAATTAAAACTTTCTGAAAAAGGACCATGTGTTTTTGAAATTAATCCGCGCTTCTCAAGTACTGTTAAGTTCCGTCATATGATGAACTTCAAAGATCTTATCTGGAGTATTGAAGATGCAATCGGTGAACAAATATCTGATTACACGGCCCCACAAGTGGGCACTAAATTTTATAAAGGATTTTATGAGTATACAAATTAAGCCTGTTTTTATTGCAGGATTTGAAATTTCAGATGGTAATAAACCATTTGTCATAGCCGAAATGTCAGGTAACCATAACCAATCGCTTGATAGAGCGCTTGAAATTGTAGAAGCTGCCGCAGCTTCGGGCGCGCATGCTATTAAACTACAAACCTACACAGCAGATACCATGACAATTCCTGGGGCATTGACAATCGATGATCCCAATTCCTTGTGGAAAGGAAGAGAATTGCATGAACTATATAAAGAAGCATATACGCCATGGGAGTGGCACAAGCCTATTTTTAACAAGGCAAAGGAGTTGGGGATGATTGCATTTAGCACCCCATTTGATGAAACCGCAGTTGACTTTCTTGAAGAACTCGGGGTGCCTGCATACAAAATAGCATCATTTGAAAATACTGATCTGCCATTACTAAAAAAAGTAGCTGCTACTGGGAAGCCGGTTATTATATCTTCTGGAGCTGCTACTGTAGCAGATTTAGATGAAGCGATGCGAACATTAAGAAGTTTCAATTGTGAAATAGTACTTCTTAAATGTACTAGTACATATCCTTCAACTCCTGAAAATACCAATCTACTTACGATTCCTCATATGCGTGAATTATTTCAATGCCATATTGGATTATCAGATCATACAATGGGTATTGGTGTTTCTGTCGGAGCAGTAGCATTGGGTGCACGCATAATTGAAAAGCATTTCACACTTCGCCGTGCTGATGGTGGTGTTGATAGTGCTTTCTCAATAGAGCCTGAAGAATTAAAATCACTGGTTAATGAAAGCGAACGTGTATTTCAGGCATTAGGTACAATACAATACGGAGTTCTTAAAGCAGAAAAGAAAAGTCTTGATTATAAAAGGTCCGTGTATATTGTCAAAGATATTTCTGCCGGAGAAATATTTACAAAAGAAAATTTGCGTGTAATAAGACCAGGCTATGGGTTGCTTCCTAAATTTTATGAAACAGTACTTGGGAAAATTGCAAAAACAGATATCAAAGCTGGCACGCCACTCACATGGAAGATTCTTTAAAAATATATATAATACTTAGTGAAAAAAGCTGGCATAATAGTTTGTATCAAACTTTAGTAGATTCTTTGCAAGGTAAATGGATACATATTAGCAAAAAAGAAGAATTTACAAAAGAGGTTCTTACAGAATTGAAGCCAGATATTATTTTTATTCCACATTGGTCTTACATCATAACACCTGACATTTTTCAAACTTTTGAATGCATCGTTTTTCATATGACAGACCTCCCATTTGGAAGAGGTGGAAGCCCTTTGCAAAATCTGATCGCTTCAGGCTATAAAGAAACTATGATTTCTGCCTTAAAGGTGGAAAAAGGTATAGATACCGGTAATATATATTTAAAAAAAAAATTATCATTACACGGAAAAGCAAGTGAAATATTTGAAAGAGCTTCTTTGGTGATTAAAGAAATGATTGAAGATATCGTTTTGAATAAACCAATCCCACAGCTACAGCAAGGAGATCCCTTTTTTTTTAAAAGACGCACTAAAGATGATGGAGAGATTGGTTCACTAGTTGAATTAGAGAAAGTATATGATTATATTAGAATGTTGGATTGCGAAGGCTATCCAAATGCTTTCATAGAAACCACTCATTTCCGCTTTGAATTTTTCAATGCTTTTTTATCTGATACTGATAAATGTATAACCGCCAATGTTAGAATCATTAAGAAATAAGAAAATCATGATAGTTGTAGCTCATCCGGATGATGAGTTACTTGGCCTAGGTGCTTCAATGAATCGACTAATTGCAGATTACCAAGTTGAGGCGCATGTAGTAATATTGGGTGAAGGAATCACCTCTAGGTCAGAAATAAGAGATCCATTACATTGGGAGAAAGAATTACTATTACACAGAGAAAATATCCAACAAGCCAAAGACGCAATTGGATACCATTCTGTAAGTATTTTTGATTTCCCCGATAATCGTTTTGATTCAGTTGCACTTCTTGATATAATCAAAGTGATTGAAAATGAAAAAATTTTGCATAAACCGGATGTGATTTTTACGCATCACGGTGGTGATGTGAATATTGATCACCAACGCACATTTGAAGCGGTAATAACTTCATGCCGCCCTTTGCAGCATGAAAGCGTTAAAACCATAATTACATTTGAAACTCCTTCTGGAACAGAATGGAGGGCATCTTCAGATCCAAGATATTTTATCCCAAATATGTTTATATCAGTATCGAAGACAAACATCGATGCAAAAATCAAGGGAATGGAATCATATGAATTTGAAAGACGCGCATATCCTCATCCAAGGTCTCCGGAGGCTTTAAAAATACAGGCGCAACGTTGGGGTATAACAGTAGGATGTGAATTTGCGGAAGCTTTTACTATTATAAGAGATAATAGCTAACATAGTAGAATAATATTAATTAATAAGCATATAAAATAAATTGCAAGGTATTTTAGCAACACAAAAAATGATGAATAAAAGTACTGAAGAAAAACAAACTCTAATACAAAAATTGAGATTTCTGTTAAATCCTCAACAGAAGAAACAGCTTGTTGTTTTATCTTTGCTCTTGATTATTGGAATGCTTTTTGAAATGGCAGGTTTGGGCGTTTTGATACCAGCACTTGGACTAATGCTAAATACTAGTAGCACAAATGATTACCCTTCTTTACAACCTATATTAAACATATTAGGAAATCCATCACAGAAAGAATTAGTATTGTACGGTATGATATTTCTTGTAATTCTTTACCTTCTAAAAGCATTATTTCTTGTTTTTTTAAGTTGGCGGCAATCGAAATTTTCAGCCGAATTTTCAGCAGAATTGTCAAGCCGTCTTTTTTTTGGTTACTTACTCCAGCCTTATTCTTTTCATTTGAAAAGGAATTCGGCAGAACTACTTCGAAATATTAGAGGAGAAGTTGCTGAGTTAACTGAATTGACAAAGTCCGTTATAATTCTAACTATCGAGTTTACGGTTATTGTGGGTATAGGATTTTTACTGATATTGCAAAATCCTTTGGGAACAATGGTAGTTACTTTACTCCTAGGTCTATCCTCTTTAGGTGTTTATCGTCTTTCAAAGAAAAGATTATTGAACTGGGGCCAAAGAAGGCAATCACATGAAGGAGAAATGAATCAACATCTAATGCAAGGTATTGGAGGTGTAAAAGAGGTTAAATTATATGGGAAAGAGGAAAACTTTCTAAAAGAATTCGATAAGCATAATTATGGGCGCGCGCGAGTAATTACGTGGCAATATACTATGATGTTTTTCCCAAGATTATACCTAGAATTTATGGCAGTAGTTGCCCTTGCAGGGGCTGTTATAACAATGATAATACAGGGTATGCCTTTGGCGGAATTTGTTCCAACACTTGGTATATTCGTAGCCGGTGCTTTCCGGATGATTCCTTCTGTAAACCGGATAATGGGAAGTGTTCAGTTTATTCGATATAGCGGCCCAGTTGTGGATGTGTTATATAAAGAATGTAAACTAATAAATAATGTTGGACCATTATTACCTCAAACAGACCTTTCTGTAATGAATTTTAATAATAATATTGTACTTGAGCATGTTAATTTCAGTTATGATTTATCCAATCATAAATCACTTAATAATATTTCATTAAATATTTCAAAAGGAGAATCTATAGGATTTATCGGCTCTACCGGCTCAGGAAAAAGCACACTAATAGATGTGATTCTTGGGTTACTTCCTATCGATAGTGGCAGGCTAACTGTAGACGGTAAAAGTATATATGATAATCTAAGAAGATGGCAAAATCAAATCGGGTATGTTCCCCAAACTATTTATTTGACAGATGACACTATTAGGCGAAATATAGCTTTTGGGGTACCCAATGAATTGATAAATAATGATGCAGTTGAAAAAGCAATTATTGCTGCGCAGATAAGTGATTTCGTAAAAACGCTTCCTGAAGGTCTTGAGACATTTGTTGGAGAAGACGGTGTTCGTCTTTCCGGAGGTCAGCGCCAGCGTATTGGCCTAGCAAGGGCTTTGTATAATGATCCTTCTATAT
>Ga0138286_1258802_pt1 | contig 13850 bp, 10 predicted proteins | sample S_130712_E_mt_FD_106902 | JGI IMG/M metagenome (GOLD analysis project Ga0138286, IMG submission 106902) | Freshwater microbial communities from Lake Simoncouche, Canada - S_130712_E_mt (Metagenome Metatranscriptome) | ecosystem: Environmental > Aquatic > Freshwater > Lake | place: Canada: Quebec... | reverse complement strand
CAGCCCGTGTCGTGAGGTGTTCGGTTAACTCCTTTAACGGGCGAAACTCTTCTTTAATATTGGTACTCTTTTCTTTTTTTTGAAAAAGAGCCACTTATTAAATACTGCCTTTGATATATTGGAGGAAGGTGAGAATCACGTCAAGCCCTCATGGCCCATATGAACTGGGCTGTACGTGTGCTACAATGATAACCACAATTAGTTATACGAAAGAGTAATCTTGAGTCAATCTTTAAATGTTATCGTTAGTATGGATTGTCGACTGAAACTCGTCGGCATGAAAATGGAATCACAAGTAATCGCAAATCATCACGTTGCGGTGAAAAAGTTACTAAACTTTGCACACACCGCCCGTCAAACGCCGGGAGTGGGTTTTGTTTGAAGCTATTTTATTGTCTTTTATACTCTAAAATTTTATTATTTAAAGTATTTCTGGTGATAGGGTAATTATTATAGAATCTGTGACCGGGGTTAAGTCGTAACAAGGTTATCGTACGGGAACGTGCGGTAGGAATAAAAATTATCCACCCTATATATTATAATACTTTTTAGTAAAGTATACTACAATTTTCGATATTTAATTTTCTTATTTTAAAACTACTCGATAAAAAGTAATACATGTTATTATCTAACATCTATTATTTTTCTTCGAGATGACTATTTTCAACTAATCATAAAGATATTGGAATTCTTTACTTAATTTTCGGGGGGTTCTCTGGTATTTTAGGTACTACAATGTCTATTTTGATTAGAATAGAATTAGCACAACCTGGAACTCAGATCTTGATGGGAAATCATCAATTGTATAACGTTTTAGTAACTGGACACGCTATTTTGATGATCTTTTTCATGGTAATGCCTGTTTTAATTGGAGGGTTTGGAAACTTTTTCGTTCCTTTAATGATTGGTGCTCCAGATATGGCTTTTCCTAGAATGAATAACATTTCTTTCTGATTATTGCCGCCCTCTTTATTATTACTTCTATCTTCTACTCTTGTTGAAGCTGGAGCCGGTACTGGTTGAACTGTTTATCCACCATTAAGTAGTGTACAAGCTCACTCAGGTCCATCTGTAGATTTAGCTATCTTTAGTTTACACTTATCTGGTGCTGCTTCTATTTTAGGTTCTATTAATTTTATTACTACTATTTTTAATATGAGAGCACCTGGAATGAGTCTACATCGTATGCCTCTTTTTGTTTGATCTGTGTTAATTACATCATTTCTATTATTACTATCTTTACCTGTTTTAGGAGGTGCGATTACCATGCTTCTAACCGATAGAAATTTTAATACTACCTTCTTTGATCCAGCGGGTGGAGGAGATCCAGTTCTTTATCAACATTTATTCTGATTCTTTGGACATCCAGAAGTTTATATATTAATCTTACCAGGATTCGGAATTGTTAGTCAAATTGTATGTACTTTCTCTAAAAAACCGATTTTTGGTTATTTAGGAATGGTTTACGCCATGGTTTCTATTGGTGTATTAGGTTTTGTTGTTTGAGCTCATCATATGTATACTGTTGGATTAGATGTAGATACTCGTGCATATTTCACAGCCGCAACAATGATTATCGCTGTTCCTACAGGTATTAAAATTTTTAGCTGAATTGCTACTATGTGAGGAGGATCTATTAAATTTGAAACCCCTATGTTATTTACAGTAGGATTCATTTTTCTTTTCACTATTGGTGGTCTTACCGGTATTGTCCTTTCTAACTCTGGTATTAATGCAATTATGCATGATACATATTATGTTGTTGCCCATTTTCATTATGTATTATCTATGGGAGCAGTATTTTCTATCTTTGCTGGTTGATATTACTGAATTGGAAAAATTACTGGACTTCAATATCCAGAAGTCCTTGGACAAATTCATTTCTGACTTTTCTTTTTAGGAGTTAATATTACTTTTTTTCCTATGCATTTTCTTGGATTAGCAGGAATGCCTAGACGAATTCCAGATTATCCTGATGCATACTCATTTTGAAATTGTTTCGCATCTTTTGGATCTTATGTTTCAGTTATTTCTGTTCTTTTATTCCTTGTAATTGTTTATATCACTTTAACAAGTGGCACTCGTGTAAAATCACAACACGTTTGACATGACACCCAGGTAAAAAATAAAAATGATTAAAAAATTTAATATAAATAACTTTGAAAAAATACTATCTCACGACGAGTTGTTATCTTTTTGATGGGAAGCAACAATAATTAATCACGATATTGAATACGTCTACGAAGATTACGTATTCGAAGGTTATCCTGATAATTTAAGTAAGGTTACCGCTATTTACAAAAATCGCGGGCGTCATGAAAAGAATATTGTTGGAGAACCAACTTATGAAATAAGGACTGGAGGTTCTAGAAGTGAATACGCCTTCTATGTCAATTATTACTACCAATATCGTAGACCTGCAGTAATGTGGCCTTCCGAACGCCCATTGGTTGCTAATGAATTTAATTATGACGTCGCTCATTATCCTGAAGAGAGCTCTGTTTCACCTTATACTAGATTTAACTTTAATGATCCTCATGCTTTTTCCAGAAACGAGAGGCGTCCCACGTCTTATTCTTTGTATGATTTCCCGTCGGAAAAATCTACGGTGCCTTATAAGTTCTTGTTAATTTATTGACTTGAATCTAAAGCGTCAGATTCAGAAGATTAAGTTAAGTCAGTAGCTGTAGTTTCATTAATGTTCAACCGTAGCACTCGCGTAAAAACATAACATGTTTTAAACAACAAATTATCAAAAAACTTAAATGATAGCAGTCTACGATTACTATAAATAAGAGATTGATATTTTAGATTATTCTTTTTATTATTATCCACTAAAAAGAGGTTTTAGATTTTATACGTTTTTACTATTGTATTAAGTTGAATATAGGGAGTAATGAGACTAATCAGGCTTCCAGAAGTTTTAGTTTTATTGTTCTTTCTACTACTTATAATTTTATATTAAGTAGTCAGACTAGTAAAATAAGAACGTTAGTGTTGTACGCGATTGTTTTGTAGTCTTAGGAGTACAGGGGTTTTGTTGTTTTAAGATTAGTCTTAAAGCAAAGCCTTTAGTTCAATGGTAGAACGTACCGCTCATAACGGTAAAGCTGTAGGTTCAACTCCTTCAAGGCTTAGACTCAATAAACACAAATATGAATCCAATCGCTTTTATTTTGTTTTTTTTAAGACTTATCTGTAGATTAAGAATCTTTATAGGCGAAGTTATTACCAGGGAAATCTGGCATACTATCTTTTGGATTTTAGACTTAATCCAATTAGAAATGGAGCTCCGTTTCTGAATTCTTAAGATGGCAAAACGAGTCCGTGATGCAATAGAAAACTTTTTTAAATAATTGTTTATAAAAGTTAAATAATAAGTTGCGTATTTAATTTAACGGGAACGTATCTCAATTGGTAGAGTATATGCCTTGCATGCATGAGGTTATCGGTTCAAATCCGATCGTTTCCACATCAAAAGGAGTTCTATGGTGAAGCTAGTTAATTGTTTGGAAAAGTCTTTTGTGTTTTTAAGGAGTCTTCCTTAAAAACATTTATGTTACTTTGCATACTCTTATTTCCTCTGTTAGGATTTTTAAGTGGGAGTGTCTTTGGACATCGATTAGGTATCGGTGTTTGCCTTACCACGACTACATTTACTTTTCTTTCCTTTTGCCTGTCATTTTTTTTATTAATATCGATCGCGCGAAGCGGAGACGTTTTTATTTTAAATTTGGCACAGTGGATTTATGTAGATTCCTTAGAACTAAATTGAAATTTTTGCTTTGATAGTTTAACCGCCATAATGTTGGTAGTTATTACATTCATATCATCTTTAGTCCACTTTTATTCTACAGAGTATATGGAAAATGATCCACATCTTACTCGATTTATGTCGTATTTATCTTTATTCACTTTTTTCATGCTAATTTTAGTAACTGCAAATAATTTTTTACAAATGTTTGTTGGATGAGAGGGAGTTGGAGTTTCTTCTTATTTACTTATCAACTTTTGATTTACTAGAATACAAGCTAATAAAGCAGCAATAAAAGCCATGCTTATAAATCGAGTAGGGGATTTCGCATTATTATTGGCCATTTTTTGTATATACTTTGTTTATAATACTTTAGATTATGAAGTTATATTCAATATTGCCCCCGTTACAAACACATTATTTTTAACTATTGGAGATTTTCAATTGCCAGTATTAGATTTTATATGTACCCTGCTTTTCGTTGGAGCTATGGGAAAATCAGCTCAGTTAGGACTTCATACCTGACTTCCTGATGCGATGGAAGGTCCTACTCCGGTTTCTGCTTTGATTCATGCAGCTACCATGGTAACCGCGGGAGTGTTTTTAATTTGTAGATGTTCTTTCCTATTTGAATTATCACCTTTTACATTAAATATTATTATTATAATTGGATCTGCTACAGCGTTTTTTGCTTCTACTACCGGATTGTTTCAAAATGACATGAAAAGAGTTATTGCATATTCTACTTGTAGTCAATTAGGATACATGATTTTTGCTTGTGGACTATCTAGCTACGAAGTTGGAATGTTTCATTTGTCTAACCACGCCTTTTTTAAAGCTTTGTTATTCTTAGGGGCTGGATCTGTAATTCACGCGTTGTCAGATGAGCAAGATATGAGAAGAATGGGAGGGATGAAAAAGTTATTGCCGCTTTCGTTTGGAATTATGTTAATCGGATCTTTTGCATTAATGGGGTTTCCTTTTCTTGCCGGATTTTATTCTAAAGACGTTATTCTAGAAGTAAGCTTTGCAAGTTTTACTTTTTCTGCTCACTTCTCTTACATTTTAGGACTTCTTGCTGCGTTTTGTACTGCATTTTATTCTATTAGATTACTATATTTAGTCTTTTTTTCTAATGCGTCCAATACAAAAGTAATTGTTTTTAATGCTCATGAAGGTGGTATTCGAATGAGTCTGCCTTTATTTTTACTTTGCTTTTTAAGTATTTTAATTGGATTTACTTCAAAAGATCTTTTTATCGGGTTTGGAACTGATTTTTGAGGATCTGCAATTTTTACCACTCCATCCAAATATACACTGCCAGACATTGAATTTATCAATATATATTTCAAATCTTTACCTTTAATTGTTACAGTATTCGGTGCTATTTGTTCTTTTCTTTTATATAAATATCTTATAGTGTTTTACTATTTTATAAAAAAAACAGATCTGTTCAAAAGGTATTACAACTTCTTTAACAAAAAATGATATTTTGATAGAATATATAACGAAATGTTGACTCAAATGGTTTTAGATTCTAGCTACTCGTATTATTATAATACTATTGATAGAGGACTAATAGAAAAGTTTGGGCCATTTGGAATTACTTCTGCAATTAATAGTGCTGTAAAAGATATAAAAGTTCTTCAAACTGGGTTCATATTTGATTATTTGACGTATTTTGTTGTATCTAGTGTTTTCTTTTATTTATTTGCTATTGAACGATCTGAATTTGTTCTTCCTTTACTTTTCTTTTATTTCTTTATCATTATGCTTTATAATTATAGAAAAACAAACTCTCATAACAACCTCATGGTAGATATAGCTTAATCGGTAGAGTATCAAATTGTGGCTTTGAGGGTTGTGGGTTCGAGTCCCATTATCTACCGAATCGTTTTACTATTCGCAAGCTTTTTCTTTGCCTTTGACAATGTAATTATTTACGAGTTTACATTATTCAATTGAAACTTAAACTGTATTTTTTACGTTTAAGCAATACCTAGTTGGCGAAATTGGTAGACGCGGCAGACTTAAAATTTGCTCTTTTTAAAAGGTATTGGTTCGATTCCTATACTGGGTAATAAAAAATTGAAAATATATATGTATTCTTGTAACTGTTTTGAAAACTTTTTTGCTATTTTATCGCATATTTTATTTATTCTTAACTATTTTTTTACACCTGAAATGTGTCTTTGTGATGCTGCGGAACATTGACAGATGGGTATTCAAGATCCAGCTACTCCAGTGATGGAAGGTATGATATATTTTCATAACTATTTAAACTTTTACATCATTGCTATTGGAGTCGCAGTTTTTTGATTAATTGACCATGTAGTTGATAATTTTGATCATACAAAAAACCCAGTGGCACAAAAGTTTACTCATGCAAGTGTATTAGAAATAGTATGAACTCTTTTACCGGCAATAATTTTAGTTTTTATTGCTATACCATCTTTTGCTCTATTATATTCTTTAGATGAAGTTATTGATCCTACTATTACTTTAAAAGTTATTGGTCATCAATGATATTGAAGCTATGAATATTCTGATTATGGAAACGGAGGAAACCACGTCGGAGCCAAAGCTATCAGCTTTGATTCTTATATGAACGCAACTGATGATCTAAACAGAGGTGGGTTTAGATTATTAGAAACTGATAATAGAGTTGCTCTTCCGATCAAAACTCACGTTCGATTATTAATCACTGCAGCAGATGTTTTACACAGCTGAGCTGTTCCTTCTTTTGGTATCAAAGTTGACGCTTGTCCTGGAAGATTAAGCCAAGCTTCTTTATATATAAAACGTGTTGGAGTTTATTACGGACAATGTAGTGAAATTTGTGGAGTTAATCATGGTTTCATGCCTATTGTTGTAAGAGGTGTTACTCATGAAAATTACAAACGTTGACTTAGCTGACATATGTTTGGGGATTTAAACCACGCTCATGTATTTAGATTTGGAACAATCGTTGAGGTAATTTAATTGAAAGAATGACTGAGTGGTTAAAAGTGATGGACTGTAAATCTATTAGATACTTCTTACGTAGGTTCGAATCCTACTTCTTTCATCTATATTTCACGAGTATATTAATTAAAAACTTTTTATGTCACTTTTTTATAACGAATCTGTTAAAATAGGCTTTTTATTACTTTTCTCAATTATTCTTGCTTTTGCAATACTTTTTTTGTCTTATACTTTTAGTACTTCAAATCCTGATGTTGAAAAAGTTTCAGCTTACGAGTGTGGTTTTGATCCATACGAAGATGCACGTAACGTTTTCGATGTTCGTTTTTATTTAGTCGCTATTTTATTTATCATTTTTGACCTTGAAGCTGTATACTTTTTTCCTTGATGTGTATCTTTTAGTCTATTAAATACAGAAGGTTTATGAAGTATGATGGATTTTATTGTTGAATTATTAATAGGATTCATTTACGCTTGAAAAGCTGGAGCACTAAACTGAGACTAAATTTATATGTTATTCTTTAAAGTAAAAGATAGAAAGGCTCGAGAAAAAGCAAATAAACAAGAACTATTAAATTCAGCATTAAAATTTGTTTGTACAAATTTTATTAACAAACGAGCTCGAAGATGAGTATTACCTCCTCTGTATTTATTCAATCAAAAAGAATTTTCAAAGACTAAAATAGTTCGCCGATGTATTATGCATAATCGTTCTAGAGGTTCCATAAGACCTTTTCATATATCTAGAATTAAATTTAGAGAACTTTTACAATTTGGTATTGTACCGGGTTATAGAAAATCTGTTTGATAAACATAACAAGCAAAAACAAATTATGATTCAAGATAAAACAATCCTAAATGTTATCGACAATTCTGGTGCAAAAACAGCCTATTGTATTAAAGTAATGAAAGGTTATAGAAGACGATACGCTTGTACTGGTGACATTATTACAGTAGCTGTTCGAAGCTTACGTAAAAAAAGAAAAGAAAGCTCAAAGATTAAAAAAGGAGATATCTCAAAAGCTTTGCTTGTTAGAACTAAAGTAACGAAATTTACTAACTTCCATGAGAAACTTGACTTTTTTGAAAACGCAGTGATATTAATTACTAAACAAAAAAAACTCTTAGGTACTCGAATCTTTGGTGCTATATCAAAATCTTTTAGATATACTAAATTTTTAAGAATTGCTTCTTTATCCGCTGGTGTTCTAAAATAATAGAATTATAGCCAAATGGTTAAGGCACTCGTTTTTGATACGAGCATATAAGGGTTCGATTCCTTTTAATTCTGTTTACAAAATTCAGTGTAAGAGAAAAAAGCAAATACGTATTTAATGTTTTTATTTTCTAAAACCTAGTGTTTAATTGGGTCTACGCAAAAATATCAAAAAAGATGAAAAAAAGCAAAGGGGGTACCCTTTACGATTTTTAAACCCATATGGCATATAGGTTTTTTAAAAAGCTAAACCCTTATCCCATATAGGTTTTTTTGAACTATTTATAAATTTATCAAAAAAATTGAAAAAAAGTAAAAATAAAAAATCCTTTATAAAACCTCAGTTTTAAAAGCAAAAATAAAATGAATCCATTTACGAGTAATTCATAAAATTTAGTATAAGAGAAAATATTTACTCTCTTACGAAGTGAAGAACAAATTAAAGCTTATGACAGGACTTGAACTCTTTTTATATTTTATAATAATACTTGACGTTTTTTTTCGCCGTTAGTATTAAAACTAAGCTATATATAATAACACATTTTGATTAAGTAAAGCACGACATACACTAAAGATAGGATAACATAGTGGTAATGTGCGGGATTGCAAATCCTAAAAAAAGAGTTCGATTCTCTTTCTTATCTATTTGCAATCTTTTTATCGTACGTAACATTTGTGTTTAATTGATAACTTTAGTTATTTTTGTACTCTTTTTTACTTCTTTGAAAAATATCTCCTTTAGTTTGCTGTTAAAGATAACAAATTTTATTTCATTCATTTAAATACTTTATTTCTTTTGTTCTATTTACAAACAAAAATCTAACTCTTATGCTCACTTTAAATAAAAACGAAACTTTTTACAACAAATTTTTAGGTTCTCTAATAAAAAATGGGAACAAATCTGCAGCTAAAAGAATTTTAGATAAGTCTCTTGAAATAGTTTCTGAACGCAGTAAAATTCTTCCTTCCATGGTTTTAAGAAAAATATTTCCTAAACTTCATTGTTATTTAGAAATAAAGAAAATAAAGATTAGAAAGAATACACATATTGTTCCTTATCCTTTAACTTCGAAACGTCAGAACTTTCTAAAAGTAAAATGAATCTTAGATTATGTTAAGAAAAACAAACGAAGAGTTAACATGTCACAAAAATTAGCAACTGAATTTCTTAATATTATAAAGAATAAGAAAGCTAAAATTTTATTAACTAAGAATTCGATTAATCGAGAAGCTGTTGCAAATAAATCAAATCTTCATTACAGATGATAACAAAATTTAGTTATGAACAAGAAAAGACAAATCTTTTATATCAAAGAAATTATTTTTAATGCCCTAGGTCAGATGAGCTTCAAAAAAAGATTTTTCATTAAAAAGTATAATAGTACTTTCTTTCGTTTCTTTGGAAAGACAGGCTTATAACTCAGGGGTTAGAGTGTACGCCTGATAAGCGTAAAGTCAGTAGTTCGAATCTACTTAGGCTTATTCTTCGTTTTAAATACATTTAAAAACTTAAAACAATATTACTTTTTAAAAATAAAAATTATGGCTTCTCAAAAAAAAAGAAATAATCAAAGACACAGTTTTCATTTAGTTGATCCCAGCCCTTGACCGTTAGTAGGCGCATTTTCTGCATTAATGCTTACTTTTGGTGCAGTAATGTACATGCACGGATATCAAGGTGGTGGTTTTTTACTATCGTTTGGATTTTTTATGATTCTTTTTACTATGTTTGTTTGATGAAGAGATGTTGTTCGTGAAGCTACTTTTGAAGGACAACATACCGCTTCTGTTCAACAAGGATTAAGAATTGGAATGTTATTATTTATCGTCTCAGAAGTTATGTTTTTCTTTGCCTTCTTTTGAGCTTTTTTTCATTCTAGCGTTAACCCTAGTATTTTTATCGGTGGTGTTTGACCTCCTGCGTATATAGTAACTTTAGATCCTTGAAAAATACCGCTTTTAAATACAATTCTTCTTTTATCTTCTGGTGCTTCAGTTACTTGAGCACATCATGCAATTGTATTAGGATCAAAATATCAAGGATGTGTTGCTTTAATTGTAACTATTATATTAGCAAGTATTTTTACTGGGTTACAAGGATTTGAATACGTTACCGCACCTTTTAGTATTTCTGATGGTATTTATGGTTCTTGCTTTTACATGTTAACTGGATTCCATGGATTTCATGTAATTGTTGGAACTATTTTCTTAGCTGTTGGTTTATTAAGACTTTATTTAAATCATTTCACAAGACAGCATCATTTTGGTTTTGAAGCAGCAGCATGATATTGACACTTTGTTGATGTTGTATGATTGTTTCTATTCATTACCGTTTACTGATGAGGTTCTTAAAAAATTAAAAATTAAAATATGAACTACTTCTTTAGCCCTTTAGAACAATTTCAAGTATTACCTATCTTTTCTGTTTATCTAAACTTCATCGATATTAGTTTAACAAACGAGACTATTATTTTAGTACTGATCTTATTCTTTTCTTTAGTTCTTTTTACAAGTTTAGTTAAAGAACAAGAATCAGGATATTTTATAGTACCAAACAGATGACAATCTGTTATTGAAATTATTTATAAATTAATACTATCTTTAGTTACAGATAATATTAAAGATAAAAAAAATCAACACTTTTTTCCTTTAGTGTTTTCAATCTTTTTTCTTCTTTTATCTATTAACTTAATTGGATTAATTCCATATAGTTTCACTTTAACTAGTCACTTAATTGTTACTTTAACTTTAAGTTTATCGATTTTTATTGGTATTAATATTATATGTGTAAGATTACATGGAATAAATTTCTTTTCTTTATTTCTTCCAGCCGGAACATCTGTTGTTTTAGCATTCTTATTAGTTCCAATTGAATTAATTTCTTATATTTTTAAACCGATCAGTTTATCTATTCGACTTTTTGCTAATATGATGGCTGGTCACACCTTATTAAAAGTAATTGCTGGATTTGCTTTTACTTTAATGGGAAATGTAGGTATATTGTTTCTATTACATTATGTACCGTTATTAATATTAATTCCACTTTTTGGATTAGAACTTGGAGTTGCTTTAATTCAATCTTTTGTTTTTAGTATTTTAATCTGTATATATTTAAACGATGCAATAAATTTACACTAAATATAAATCTTTCTTAAGAATATACGTGAAACTACTTTAAACTTCTTCGGTTATTTCTTAGGAAGTCATTAGATACTAATCAATTGGGAAACATGACTATTTACAATGATTAACTCGCAAACGCAATACCTTATTATTTTTATATTTTAGCTAATAAATATTAATTCTTTTTGAGCAGTTAACAAAATTTAGTGTAAGATAAAAAACCAATCTCAACGTAAATAAATCTTAATCTAATCTAACCAATAATATCACTGTTATAATAACTAAGAAACGAATTAAATAAATACTATTAAAAAACATAAATTTCAATAATTACAAAAACAAACAAATAATTTCTTATCTTTCTTTAAATAAACCTATGATGTGACCAAAATAAAAGATAACGTTTTGCCCTGTTTGTGTGAGGTTTCAGGTTTCTCAAACTTCACGTGTAAATGCAGTAAAGGGCTGCCTAGATATTAAAAAAAGAGTTGTTTAGTGCAATAAGTAGATGTGAAAATGTGTTGATATCTAATTACTTAAGAAGAAATTCAATTTTTGAATAAAAAAATTTAGTGAAGTAAAACATTTCAGTAACTAAAAAAAAAATCAACCGAGAAATCGTTAGTAGTGGCGAGCGAACGCGAAATAGATGTCAAAATAATATGGATTAAATGCCATAGAAGGTTTAAGCCCTGTTAAGTTTAATATAATTTTGACAATAAAAAACGGATTATGATAAATTTGTTTTTATATTGAGGATTTACCCTCAAATCTATAAAATTTTTAATAATCGATAGTGAACTAGTATCGTAAGGGAAAGGTGAAAAAGCACTCTTTGTAGGATCAAAAGAACCTAAAATTTACTGCATATAATCTGTTGGAGCTTTTTAAAAGTGACAGCGTACCTTTTGCATAATGGGCCAATAATTTTTTGTTTATGGTAAGTTTCATTAAAAATAGTATGCGTAAATAATTTGAATAATAAATTAAGAAACCATAAACAAAAGACCCGAAGCTGAGTGATCTAACCATGAACAGGTTGAAAATAGTCTAGAAATAGTTATTGGAGGACCGAACCCGTGTCTGTAGAAAAAGATTGGGATGATTTGTGGTTAGGGGTGAAAGGCTAATCAAACTCAGGGATAGCTGGTTTTCTGCGAAATATATTTTAGTATAGCCTACAAATTCGAATTAAAATAGGGTAGAGCAACTCTTTAAGTGAGGGGGGTCATGTATCTTACTAAATTTAAAAAAACTCCGAATATGTTTTAACTTTTTTGTGGAGTCAGACAATAGGTGCGAAGGTCTATTGTCAAGAGGGAAACAGCCCAGATTACTTGATAAGGTCTTCAAATGTAAATTAAGTGATAAGAACGTGAAAAGATAAAAACAATTATAAAATAGGCTTGGAAGCAGCCATTTTTTTAAGATAGCGTAACAGCTCATTAATCTAGTTTTTTTGCATCGAAAATGTATAGAGACTAAAATTTACTACCGAATCAGTAAATATTGGTAGCAGAACGTTCGGTAAGTCGTCAGGAAGATATTTTGTGAAAAGTATTTGAGATATCCGAAGTGAGTATATTGGCATTAGTAGCTTAAAACAACGTTTAATCGTTGTCGCCGTAAATCTAAGGTTTCTAATACAACACTTGATGTTATTGGAGAAAAACGGCCCCTAAGGCAAATTACAATTGTATAAGCTGATGGGAATTTCTTTATTGTGACAAAAAAATTAAAATATTGTTAATACTATTGATTTTATTAAAGTATCTTCTTTTTTTCTGGAAATAGCAATATAAGAACTTAACCAATAATAATACACCGTACCTTAAACCGACTCAGGTAGATGAGTAGAATATACTAAGGCGTTCAAGATAATTTTTTTGAAGGAACTCGGCAAATTAGCTCTGTAACTTAGGGATAAGGAGTGATAAACATAGGGAAACCTGTTTTTATTGACACTAAAGAGGGAGGAACAACTGTTTAACAAAAACACAGGTCTCTGCAAATTTGAGAAAAGATGTATAGAGACTGATGCCTGCCCGGTGCTGAAAGATTACGTGGATATGCTGCGGCATAGAAACTAAGTCCCAGTAAACGGCGGCTGTAACTCTGACGGTCCAAAGGTAGCGAAATTCCTTGACGGGTAAGTTCCGTCCTGCATGAATGGTATAATGATTCCTCCGCTGTCTCCAAAAAAATCTTGGTGAATTTGAAATGCCCGTGAAGATGCGGGCTATTTGCAGCTAGACGGGAAGACCCTATGCACCTTTACTATGATCTTAAGTTGTAATATCGATAAAACTGTGTAGAATAAATGGGAGTCAGTTTTAGTATTGACGACAATGAAATACCATTCTTTTTTCTTGATCTTACTCAATTTTTTATAAAGACAGCTTGTGAAAGGTAGTTTGACTGGGGCGGTCGCCTCCCAAAAAGTAACGGAGGCGTGCATAAGGCAAACTCAAATAAATATTTATTGAAGAGCGTAATAGCTTATGTTTGCTTGACTGTAAGATATACTTATCAAACAGAGATGAAAGTCGGCTATAGTGATCCGGTGATTCTGTGTGGGAAGATCATCGCTCAACGAATAAAAGGTACGCTAGGGATAACAGGCTTATGGTTTTTAAGAGTCCATATCGACGAAACCGTTTGGCACCTCGATGTCGGATTTTCACATCCTGGGGCTGAAGAAGGTCCCGAGGGTTCGGCTGTTCGCCGATTAAAGTGGAACATGATCTGGGTTCAGAACGTCGTGAGACAGTTTGGTCCCTATCTACTGTAAAT
>Ga0138286_1152165_pt1 | contig 15341 bp, 14 predicted proteins | sample S_130712_E_mt_FD_106902 | JGI IMG/M metagenome (GOLD analysis project Ga0138286, IMG submission 106902) | Freshwater microbial communities from Lake Simoncouche, Canada - S_130712_E_mt (Metagenome Metatranscriptome) | ecosystem: Environmental > Aquatic > Freshwater > Lake | place: Canada: Quebec... | reverse complement strand
GGAGGCTTTTCAAGAAATTGAAACCTTTTATGCGTTAAATATTGAACCCTATGTTTTAGTTAACACTAAAAATATAAACCTAAGTACGAATGTATTTTACTTAATAAAGGATTCTTATAGTGTGATAAAAGGCCTAAGTGATTTGAAGACTCAAAAAACAATGGCCTTGATTGAACTATTGGATCACACGAGGTTATTGAGTGCTGGGGATGTTGTGAAGTTGGGAGTGAAGTAAATAGTAAAAACTAAAATTGATTCGCTACTTCAGCAATTGTTCTTTTTATACCCTCGTGTAATTGAATAGATGGCTTCCAGCTCAATTTGCTAAGTTTTGTTGTATCCATTAATTTACGTGGGGTTCCATCTGGTTTTGAAGTATCAAATTCAAGTGAGCCTGTATATCCTACTTCTGAAGCAATTAAAGTTGCTAGCTCTTTAATGGAAACATCTTCACCCCATCCAATATTTACATGCCCTGCTGCGTTATGATTTTGCAATAAAAAATAACAAGCATCGGCTAAATCATCTACATGCATAAATTCACGACGGGGTGTGCCAGTACCCCATATAATAACTTTTGAATCATTATTTTTCTTTGCTAAAATAATACGACGAATTAATGCAGGAAGTACATGTGAATTTTCAGGATGATAATTATCATTCGTGCCATACAAATTAGTAGGCATAGCTGATATAAAATTACACCCATATTGCATACGATAACTATCACACATTTCAATACCAGCAATTTTTGCGATGGCGTATGGTTGATTCGTAGATTCTAAATAGCCACTTAACAAATACTCTTCCTTTAATGGTTGTGGGGCCATTTTAGGATAAATACATGATGAACCAAGGAATAATAATTTTTTAACATTATTCAAATAAGCTGCATGAATAATATTTGCTTCTATCATTAGGTTATCATAAATAAAATCTGCTCGATAAGTATTGTTTGCATGAATTCCTCCAACTTTTGCAGCAGCTAAAATCACATAATCTGGCTTTTCAACTTGAAACATGCTATTCACTGAATCCTGATTGCGCAAATCCAAATCATTTGAAGTTCTATAAATGATATTTTGAAAACCTTCCTTATTCATCTTACGCAGAATGGCAGAACCTACCATTCCTCTATGACCAGCAATATATATTTTAGCAGTTTTCTCCATAATTGTAAGTACTATTATTCGCTTTCTTTAGTTACAGTATAGCCATTCTCTTTTAATAGTAACTCCTTTTTAAATATTTCCAAATCACTTGCTACCATTTCTTTTACTAACGCGGCTAAATTGTATTTAGGTTTCCATCCCAATTTAGTCATCGCTTTAGTTGGATCACCAATTAATAAATCCACCTCGGTTGGTCGATAATATTTAGGATCTACTTTAACAATTACTTGACCTTCTTTCAATTTATAACCACCATTATTTTTAACTACGAATCCTTCCTCCCCATCATCGGCACCTTTAAAACCAAGTTCAATACCTAATTCAGCAAAAGTCATTTTAACAAAATCACGAATAGTAGTGGTTATACCGGTAGCCAACACAAAGTCTTCTGGTTTTTCTTGCTGTAACATTAAGTACATACCTTCTATATAATCTTTGGCATGTCCCCAATCGCGTTGTGCATTTAAATTTCCTAAATATAAACATGTATCTAATCCTAGAGCAATGCGTGCAGCGGCACGTGTTACTTTACGTGTTAAAAAAGTTTCACCACGTTGAGGAGATTCATGGTTAAATAATATTCCGTTACAAGCATACATATTATATGCTTCGCGATAATTTACCGTAATCCAATACGCATATAATTTTGCCACTCCATAAGGTGAACGAGGATAAAAAGGAGTTGTTTCTGATTGAGGAACTGCTTGCACTAATCCGTATAATTCCGAAGTTGATGCTTGATAAAACTTAGTTTTTTGTGTTAGCCCTAATAAACGAATTGCTTCTAATATTCTCAAAGTTCCTATACCATCTACATTGGCAGTATATTCAGGCTCTTCAAAACTTACTTGCACATGGCTCATGGCACCTAAATTGTAAATTTCATCAGGTTGTACTTCCTGAATAATACGAATTAAGTTGGTGCTATCTGATAAATCTCCATAATGTAAATGAAGATGTCTATCGGGAATATGCGGATCCTCATATATATGATCAATTCTTTGGGTATTAAACAAAGACGATCTTCGCTTTATACCATGTACTTCATAACCTTTATTGAGCAAAAACTCAGCTAAATAGGCTCCATCTTGACCAGTAATACCTGTTATAAGGGCTTTTTTCATTTGTGTCATTCTAGGGTACAAATTTAAGGCTAATAAATAGAAAAACCCGCACAGCGGGTTTAGATTGAATTATATTAATTTGGATTATTAACCTTTAAATTCTTCCATTGTAACATGACCATCAGCACTAATTCCTTTTCTTTGAATTACATTTAAAAATGTCATCCAAAGAATTTTTAAATCTAAGGTAAACGACTGTTTTATTACATATTCAATATCATAATTAAATTTTTGTTCCCAGCTTATTGCATTTCGTCCATTTACCTGAGCCCAACCGGTAATTCCAGGTTTCACATTATGCCTTTTAGCTTGTTCGGTGTTATATCTTGAAAGATATTGCATTAATAAGGGTCTAGGTCCAACTAAACTCATATCCCCCTTTAAAACATTTACTAATTGTAATAGTTCATCTAATGAAGCCGATCTTACAATAGTTCCTACTTTTGTTAATCGTAATTCATCAGGCAATGGTTTGCCATCATCATCAAATGCATCCCTCATTGTTTTAAATTTTACAATATTGAATGATTGAGTATGTAGTCCTGGTCTTTGCTGAAAAAAAAATACATTCCCCTTATTGGCAACAAAGAGAAAAATTGCTGTAATTAAAATAATAGGTGAAAGTATAATTAATAAGAGTAGGGCAATAAAAAAATCACCCATAGGTTTTATGAAATTACTATACATACTTCAGTTAAACTTAGAAAATATAGCATCTAAACAATTAAAAATTCGATCAAATTCTTCTTCTGTTAAGTTAGAACCACTTGGCAGACATAATCCATTTTCAAATAATTTATCTGATACGCCGTTTAAATAATTTTTTGAATTTACGAATACCGGTTGTTGGTGCATTGGTTTCCACAATGGACGTGTTTCAATATTTTCCATTTCCATTGCTAATCTTATCTGCTCTCTAGTTAGTCCCTTATTTTTAGATGGATCAACTAATATACAAGTAAGCCAACGATTAGAGTAATACCCTTTAGGCTCTTCTTGAAATTGTATATCAAATCCAGTATTATTATATTTTGAGAAATATTGTTTATACCTTTCAAAATTATTTCGCCTTGACACTACACGGTCACTTAAAACCTGAAGTTGTCCGCGTCCTATACCTGCAAGTACATTTGACATTCTGTAATTATAACCAATATGTGAATGCTGATAATGTGGTGCTGGGTCTCTTGCTTGAGTTGCAAGAAAACGTGCTTTTTCAATCATTTCTGCATTTTCAGATAATAAAGCCCCGCCACCGGATGTAGTAATTATTTTATTACCATTAAAACTCAAAATACCAAATTCACCAAAGCTTCCACATTGTTTTTCTTTTATACTAGCCCCTAAAGCTTCTGCAGCATCTTCAATAATTGGGATATTATATTCATTTGCAATCGAAACAATTTCATTCATTTTTGCTGGCATGCCATATAAATGTACTGGAATAATAGCTTTAGGTAGATTTCCGTTTTCTTGAGCTTCTTGTAATGCTGTTTTCAATAAATTGGGATCCATATTCCAGGTATCCTTCTCAGAATCAATGAAAACAGGTGTAGCACCTTGATATGCAATGGGATTAGCAGAAGCAGAAAATGTTATTGATTGACAAAAAACTGTGTCACCTGTCTTTATTCCTAAAAGAATTAATGCCAAATGAATTGCAGAAGTTCCAGATGATAATGCTGCAGCATGGCTAGTTTTTGTTTGATCTTGTAAGCCTTGTTCAAAAGCATTTACATGAGGTCCCAATGGAGCAATCCAGTTTGTTGCAAATGCTTCATTTACATACACCAGTTCATTTGAACCAATATGGGGAGAGGAAAGCCAGATTTTAGTTCTCATTTAAGCAAAATTTTTTGAATACAGAATTATCTAGCAAGATATCCACCATCAACAGGAATAATAGTTCCAGAAATATAATCACTAGCTTTTGAAGATAAAAATACCGTTAATCCTTTTAGATCATTCCCCTTACCCCATCTTTTCATAGGAATTCTATTAAGTGCTTCAGCATTTCTCACAGGATCATTTATTAAGGCTACATTTAATTGAGTATCCATGTAGCCCGGAGCAATTGCATTTACTGTAATTCCCTTTGAAGCCCAGTCATTTGAAAGTGCTTTTGTAAGTTGTGATACTCCTCCTTTTGAAGCAGCATATGCTGGTATTGTAATTCCACCAAAAAAACTCATCATGGAAGCAATATTTACAATTTTACCTCCTCCATTAGGTATCATTATATTTGCTGCAAGTTGACAATAAAAAAAAGTTGCTTCTAAATTTATTGCAATTACGTCATCCCAATCTTTTTCAGGAAAAACCTCACTAGGATGCCTTCTTTGAATACCTGCGCTATTGACTAAAATGTCTAATTTGTCACCTAATAACTTTACAGCATTCTGGAATGAACTTTTTATTTGTGACCTATCACTTACATCAGCTTTTATTGCATGAACTTTGTACCCTTTTTTATTCAATTCGTCACATATTGAAAAAACTTTTTCGTCTAAGTCAATAATCACTGCTTCAGAACCAGCTTCTACAAGTGCTTCAACCATTGCTAAACCTAAATCACCGGCACCACCAACGATAATTGATTTTTTTTCTAATAAACTAAATTGATCAAGAATTTTATTTGACATATATTTTATTTTAATTATCCCATGAATAAGCCGCCATTAACATCTAAAACAGAGCCTGTGGTAAAACCCGATTCTTCACTTGCAAAATAACATACTGCAGAAGCTACTTCTTCAGTTGTTCCAAACCTTCCAATAGGAAATCTCGTAAGTAATCTATTTTTAGTTTCTTCATCTCTTGCTTTTAACATATCAGATTCTATGGTTCCTGGCGCAACACAATTTACAGTGATTTTTTTAGTAGCTAATTGTCGTGCAATACCATATGTCATAGCAATAATTCCACCTTTTGAAGCTGAGTAGGCCATACCATTTTCAAATCCACCCATTCTTCCAGAGTTTGATGATATATTTATAATGCGTGGTGCATTACTTTTTTCTAAATATTTTACAGATTTTTGAATCATTAAAAAAGTTCCTCTTAAGTTTATTGACATTACTTTATCCCAATGTTCTACAGTCATTTCGTCTATTTTAGCCATATCTAAAACCCCAGCACTATTTACCAGAACATCAATAGCTCCAAATTGTTGAAATACTTGTAACAATGCATTTTCAACAGAATTTTCATTTGAAACATCACATTGAATTCCTATGGAAACTCCTCCTTGTTTATTTATTTCAGCAGATATCTTACTTGCACTTCCTTCCGATAAACTTAATATTGCAACATTCATTCCAAATTTTGCAAATTTCTTTGCAATGGCAAGTCCTATATTTTTAGAACCACCTGTTACTACGGCGGTTCTTCCAGTTAAAGTTAATACTTGATTACTTATCATGTTAATTCAATTTATAGTTGATAATCGAGCCTGGTGAAACCCAATCTATGATCATGTTTTCACCATGATTATCTTTAATTTCAAGTATTTTTTGAAATTCAACGATTTTTTCTTTTAACTCCTCAAATGTGTTGCATTGTAAATAAATTCTAGCAAAAACTTGACGTTCTGTACCAATCATATTTGTCTCAATGATATCATTTTCTTTAAAGCGTTCCATAACAAAAGAAACATTTTTATTTGCTTTAATTATATCAAGACCTTTCACATTTCCAATAATTCCACTTTTTAACAATACCCAAATTGTGGTTGCATACCCATTTTTAAATAAACAATCGTTTTTACCATTAAAATCATCAACCCCTAAACTTCCAGTAAGGGCAAAATTGATCAACATTTTCCTATGATCGAATTTATTTATTTCTGCAATGTGAATATGTGGAGCTTCCCCTTGTAATCTAAACCCAGGATCATATGCATAATATTGATTGTCTTTTACAAAAAATTGTATATTTAACACACCATTCTGAATACCTAATTTTTCAAAAAAAGAAATCATTAAGGGGTTAATATTTTTTATAAAATAATTGGAATATTTTGATGGATAAATTGCTCCAAGGCAAACTGGACTAAGATTCCCTTGTTTTTTAGTAGTAATTCTGTCAGCAATTGCTGATAAATATGCTTTCCCATCTTTGAAAGTATAATAAGCAAACATATCATCACAATTCATAAATTGTTCAACCAAAACCCCGCCTTTCTTTGAAAATTTCAATGCATTATTTATTGATTCTTTCAATTCAACTATTTCATAACAGATTCTCATTCCAACACCTGCACCATTATCAACTGGTTTAACCATTAATGGAAATTCAATATTAGGAAGGGTATCTAATTTAGAAACATCATTAATATAATATCCTGGAATATCTTGTAAATGATATTTTTCACATGCCATTTTAAACCCATCTTTACTACAAAATGCTTTAATAATTTCTTTAGTTGCATAACAGGGTAATTGCAATTTATCACATATTACTTGGTATGGGGCAACCAAAATATCTGCGACTCCAACTAATACGCCATCTACTTTTCTACTTTTAGCTAATAAAATTATTTGTTCTACATCAAAGCCGTCATATTCATAACTTTCCTTTGCAATTGTTTTTGCTGGAGCATTTGGATTAGGATCAACTACAATGGTATAAATCCCCATATTGTTTGCAATATCAACTAAAACTTTAGTTTCAGGATTCCCACCCAAAATCATCAATTTCTTATTTATAAAATTTGTCATGCTATGATTGAATTGTCATAATTATTAAGATTAATTATATGGAAGGTGTGTGGATCAATATTAAATTTTAATATTAACTCCTCATATTCAATAATTTTTTGAAATTTAAATATTTTTTTATTTGAATAACCCAATTTTAATAATTCATTTTGTATCCTATTTATATAAATTGGATTTAAAGAAGCAATAAATATTTTATCAAAATCCAAGCTTTTTAATATTTTAGGATCATGTACCGGGAGTTGATCCTCATTACACAAATCTGCATCTTCATCTATCCAAATTACATTTTCAAATTTTTCCTCAAGTAATCTTCTATATATCTGCTGACCAAATGTTCCAGAATTATAAATAGCTATTTTTTCATTCAATTTGACCAAATTACCAATTAAAAAATTATCTCCTATGCTGTTTTTTAATAACCCGCCGCTTCTAATCATCAACTGACTTAAAAAATAAGGCTTCAATTGTAAGTAAAAAATATCAAAATATTTATGTTCTCTGAAAAAGTCTAACATAAATGAAAAAAGACTTGACAGTTTCTCTATCTCAGATTTTATATTTGAAAATGTCTTTAGCATCGAAGATTGATGTTGAACATAGTGATATTTACATTCATCGGTAATAACTAATTTGTTGACTTGAGAAATAAAGGGATAAACACAAGCAGCATCTTCTCCAATTGTAATATTCGAGGGAATAGACATTTGAATAGGAAATAATATATCTCTTTTAAATAGCTTACCCCAAGAATAAGTTGAAATCCCATGTGAGAAAAAATCACCTGTGTAAATCATTTTTTCCCAAATTTTTTCTACCTCTTTATTTTCATACCTACCTGCTGGTATAATATTTTTTATAGTTATCATTCTTCCTCTATAGTTTCTAATGTAACCTCCTATTACTATATCAGCATCAAAGTTGATGGTTTCTTTTACAAGTTTTTCACAAAAATCAGATTCAACATAATCATCCCCATCAATATATAAAACATATTTACTTGTTGCAATGCTTAAACCCGATTTTCGCGCGTTTACTAACCCTTTGTTTTCTTGATGAACAACTTTAATTCGATTATCTTTCTCAGCATAAAAATTACATATTTCAGCGGATGAATCAGTAGAACCATCATTCACTAATATTAGTTCGAAATTTGTAAAGGTTTGAGTAATAATACTATCTATACATGTTGGAAGAAATTTTTCAACATTGTATGCTGGTACTATAATAGATATTAATCTCACGTCTACATTTATCATATTCCTGTAAAATTTAAATTGGGGAAATGACTTCTCATACCACTAACTTTAGTGCCCATTATTTCAAAAATAGCCCCATCAAATAAAGAAGTAATTTTATTTGTATTATCAATATTTTTAAAAGCTGTGGTTACAAAAAGTCGGTTTAAATCTTTACCACCAAAACATATATTTGTAACGTTTGGTGTTGGAATAGATATAGATTGTAATAGTTCGCCTTTAATATTATATTTACAAACTTTTCCTACTCCCCAATGAGCAATCCAAACATTTTCATCAGAATCCAAATTTATTCCATCTGGATAACCATCATCTTCACCATATGTTTTCCATACAGACTTATTTAATACTTCACCGCTTAACTTATCAAGTTCAAATTTATATGTAATTTTATTCCCAGAATCATTATGTAACATTATAGTACAATCATGATTAAATGCTGGCCCATTAGTAACTTTATAATTTTTATCTATAATATCAAACTTATTATTTTCAAAATTTAACCTTGCTAATGATCCAACCGGAATTGATTCATTTACTGAACTAATTGAACCAAACCATAACCTGCCGAATTTGTCAACTTTTGCATCATTTAATCTTAATTCATTGTCTCCGGGAAAAACTTTATTTAACCAAGTTATCGAATCGCTATCATTAAAAAAACTAATAGTTGCTACTCCAGATTTTAATCCGATTAAAATTTTATCGGAATTACGAATTGGTATTACCCATCCTACTGTTTCATTAAATGATCTTTTAATTAATTCTAAACTTTCTAAATTATAGAAATATACTTGTTGGTTTAAAATATCAACAAACCAAAATCCATTTCTTTCTGAATCCCATGTAATTCCTTCTCCAAGTTTACAATTTATTTGAATCGCTAATTTAACTTCAAATTCATTCATAATATTAAAGTAAAATTAAGCTGGATCAAAAAGTCTTCCAGAAATACCTCCACCAAATTCTATTGCTGTACCTTGTAATGCTGGAATTCGTTTATCAAATAAAAAATATAATAAATCTGCCAATTGTTCTGGCGAACTTATTTCTCCAGAAGGATGGCACTTAGCCAATTCTTTCAGTTTTTCTGGCGCTTTAATAAAACCCTCTTTAAGCATATTGGTTAAAACCGCTGCTGGTTCAATACAATAAAACGACAAGCTAGATCCTAGTTCAACCGATAGGGCTCGATTCATTCCTGAAATAGCGGCTTTAGAAGTTGCATAAGCAATGAAATTTGATTTAGTAGCTCTAGCATGGATACTACTTATATTTATTACACAGCCTTTACCATTAATTAGTTGATCTAAAAGACCTTGTATTAAAAAAAAAGGTGCTAAAAGATTAACATTTAAAGTTTTATTCCAAATTTCTAAATCAAGTGATTTAATATCTCCCAAGCATTGAATAGCTGCATTATTTACCAATAATTCTAATTTGTCATCCCCTAGCCAATTTGAAACATGCTCTAAAAATTGGTTTCTAGAATCTAGATTAGTTACAAAATCTTGCAAATCAACTTTATAAAAATCATCAAGATTATCATAATTATCAGGAGTTGTATTGTCAATTCCAAGAACTTTGATTTGATTTCGGGATAAACAATTTGCAATGGCAGTTCCAATTCCACCTGAAACTCCTGTTACAATAGCATATCTTAATGAATTAATTTTCATGAATACTTATTTTAGAAATAATTTTATTATATGATATTTCAACTGAATACTCCTCCTTTAAATATTTAAACGCATTAGTACCAAATTCTAATCTTAAATCTTCATTTAACATTGCATTTACATGATTTGCGAATAGCTCTTTATTTAAAATATTACATGCAAATCCAAATTTATTTTTTTCTGCAATAAAACCAATATCTGTAGCATCATCGGTTGCTAATATTATTGGTATTTTATTTTCCATATAACTTAATATTCTAGATGGAAAATTTGGTATTGTAAAATTTGGATTCAAAAAAATTAAACCTACGTGAGCAATTTTTAAAATTTGGTCATAGTCTCTTTTAGGTAATTCTTTAATTAGTAATACATTTTTTAATTCAGATACTAGCGTATTTAAATTTTCATATTCGGTGCCATCTCCAATTATTAAAAAAAAAGCATCTTTTATAGTTAAACAGTTTTTTATATTATCTACAATATAATTTATGCCTTGTGGTAATCCTAAATTTCCTCCATATACATAAATGATTTTATCAGATGGTATATTAAACTTCGACAAAATTTCTTCCTTTGGAATATCATCTAAAACATTGTAGCCTACTTCAATACAATTAGGATTGACCTCAACCTTATTTGGATCTATTTTTTTATTATTATTCAAAATATACTCTACGTTTGCTATAGACATACAACCTATATGATCACTTATGTTATATAATTCAATTTCCTTGGATCTAAAGTATTTATAAATTAAGCTTTTCTTATTTATTATTCCAAGATCAATAGCATTTTGAGGAAATATATCTTTTAATAATAAATAAGTTTTCGACTTGCTTTTATATTTTATTTTTTTTATTATATTGGTTAAAGTAATAGGTGGTGTAGAATAAATTATTAAATCGAACTTTATATTTAGAAAATATTTATTTATCGCAAAGAAGTATAAATACTCTAATAAAAGTGTTCCGATAGTTTTTTCTATAAAATTTGTTTTTTGAATATTTGGAGTCCATACTTTTAATATTTTTATCAAGCCTTTTTCAAATACTGATGTAGGTTTGTGAAATTTTCTTTCTGTTGGGCAAACGATATATACTTCGTGATTATTTTTTTCAAATCTTCTCAATAAATCTGTATAGATATTTGAGTCTTCAATATTGTTTATTCTAGATAATGTTAAAAAAAGTACTTTCATTATTCAGACCAAACCACTCTTTTAATATAATCAACATAACTAATAATTATTCTTACAACTTTATCAGAAACATTTGGTATTGAATAATCTGAAACAGTTCTGAAAGTTCTTTCGTCACCTCTTTTTTGAGAGTCTAACTGTAATAAACCCTGAAGTATTCTTTCTGGATTAAGTCCAACCATCATTACTGAAGCCTCTTCCATTGCCTCAGGCCTTTCATGTGCTTGCCTAATATTTAATGCAGGGAAGTTTAAAATTGAAGATTCTTCAGAAATAGTACCGCTATCAGATATAACAGCCTTAGCATTCATCTGCAATGCATTGTAATCATTAAAGCCAAGTGGTTTTAATAAAATAACATTATTGTTCAATTCAATACCTTTTGCATCAATCATTTTTCTAGTTCTAGGATGCGTACTCACAATAATCGGTAAATCATATTTTGCGGCAATGAGATTTAAGCTAGTTATAAGTCCATTAAAATTTGCTTCATTATTTATATTTTCTTCTCTGTGTGCTGATACTACAAAATATTTATATTGTTCAAGCTTTAATCTTTTTAGTACATCTGATTTTTTTATAGAATCTAAATAGTGATTTAAAACCTCAAACATTGGAGATCCTGTCTTAATTATTCTATCTGCAGATAAGCCTTCTCTCAAAAGATATTCTCTTGCAATATCACTATAGGTTAAATTAATGTCTGATATGTGATCAACAATTTTTCTATTCGTTTCTTCAGGAACCCTTTGATCAAAACATCTATTTCCTGCTTCCATATGAAATATAGGTATATGTCTTTTTTTAGCAGGTATTGCACATAAACAACTATTGGTGTCACCTAATACTAAAAAAGCATCAGGCTTAACTTGTTCTAATAAAGGATCAATATTAATTAGAATTTTGCCAATTGTCTCTGTTGCTGTTATTCCTGCAGCGTTTAAGAAATAATCAGGCTTTCGAATCTGCAAATCATCAAAAAATATTTGATTTAATTCATAATCGTAATTTTGACCAGTATGTACGATTATATGTTCTATTGCTTTTGAATTATCTAATGCGTTCATCACTCTAGCCAAACGTATAATTTCTGGTCGAGTACCAACAACAGTCATCACTTTTAGTCTTTCATTCATTATAAATCAATTTATACTGTTTCAAAATAAGTATCTGGATCATTTGCATCATAAAATTCATTAATCCAAAACATGGTGTATAATTCTTCTTCTCCAATATTCTTAATGTTATGTGTATACCAAATAGGCATATCTACATATGATGGCTCTTCTCCTGATAAATAATAATTATGTGCATGATTTGAACCAATTTTTCTTAATTGAATTAATGCTTTCCCTTTTATCACCGAGAATCTTTCAATTTTTCTTGTATGAAAATGGTTTCCTCTTGTTATTTCTTTTTTTGTAGTAGAAAAGGAGACTTGCCCACCTGTTTCTAATCTAATAATTTCAACAAAATTACCCCTTTCATCTATATTATTTTTATATCTAACTGGGTAATGATTTTCTAAGTTAAAATATGATCTGAATGTGTTAAATAAGTTTATTTCAAATTGGTTATTGAAATTGGGAATTAGTCCGTTTTCAAAATACTTAGTTTTAAAATTAATCAATTGATTTAATATTTCAGAAACTTTGATTGTATTGGTATGTTCTATAGTAATACAATCTTGAGTATCAGTATCAAATAATTCTAAAATTCTTTTTACAAGGTCATTTATATAAATTAAGTTAAGAGAAGCGTCTGTTTGAATATTAGGAGTTTCGTTGTTAACTAGCTGATGACAAAATGTAGATATTACTGAATTATAAAATGGTACTCCAAAGGCTCCAAAAACATTAGGAATTATAACTCCATGAAATTTAGCTCCTGATAAATTAGCCCAGTTAGAAAATAATTCTCTTGCAGCTTTTTTTGAATTTCCAAAAGTGTTATTTCTCTCCTCCTGAATTGATGAAGAAAATATAACTTGCCCTTTAAAATCTGTCCTTTTAAAAGATTCAACTAGTTTTTCAGCTAAGGCAACATTTGTATTATAAATAGCAGCTTCTTCACTATGTCGATTTAGTCCTGCTAAATGAACAATGATATTACATTTGGATACAAAATTATCAAGGTTAATACTATCATTAAACCAATCTCTTTTGAATTCAATTAATTCAAACTTAGTATTATCTAGTTCTAAAGTACGACATAAATGCCATCCAATAAATCCATTTGAACCTGTAACACCAACCTTAATCATAATTAATAAGGATATTGTATTGCGTCTATTTCTCCAAGTATGTCCTTTCGAATAATAGGCAATTTTAATAATAATTTTTTCATTCCTTCCACATCTAAAATGGCAGTATTATGAGAATGATATTCATTAAGATTAGCAATATCAGGCATCCCTTCTGAAAAATACTGTTCATAATTTAAGTCTCTATTATCTGCAGGTATTCTATAATATTCACCTAAATCTTCAGCCTTGATCATATCCTCTCTATTAACAAGTGTTTCATATAATTTTTCGCCATGTCGAGTTCCAATTACCTTTATTTCACTTGTCGATTTATATAATTCAATTAAGGCTTTAGCTAATGTTCCTACTGTAGCGGAAGGTGCCTTTTGCACAAATAAATCACCTTGATTCGCATTTTCAAATGCATATAAAACCAAATCAACTGCATCTTCCAATGTCATCATAAATCTAGTCATATTAGGATCTGTCAAAGTCAAAGCTTTATTCTCCTTTATTTGATCAATAAATAAAGGAATAACCGATCCTCTAGACGCCATTACATTTCCATATCTAGTTCCACAAAAAATAGTTTTATCGTTATCTAAAATTCTTGACTTTGCAACCATCACTTTTTCCATTAATGCTTTTGACATACCCATAGCATTAATAGGATAAGCAGCTTTATCAGTGCTTAAAACAACAACTTTCTTAACTTCATATTCTTGTGCAACAGTTAAAACATTATCAGTTCCAATTATATTGGTTTTAACAGCCTCTAATGGAAAAAATTCACATGATGGTACTTGTTTTAATGCAGCTGCATGAAATATATAATCAATTCCCTTTATTGCTGGAATCAAACTATCTCGATCACGAACATCTCCAATGTAGAATTTAACTTTACTATTATTAACTCTCTTACGAAGATCATCTTGTTTTTTTTCATCGCGACTAAATATTCTAATTTCTGTAAATTTCTCTGAATTCAGAAAACGATTTAATACTGCATTTCCAAATGACCCAGTACCTCCGGTAATTAATAAATTCATTTTTAAAGTAGATTTAAGTATTTTTTTCCAATATCTAAATTATAATTCAGCAAATCAAAATGTTCATAACTATTTGATAGAATTGGATATTCTATAACAGAACAAATTGTATTATAGATATTTTCGGAATTATAAGGTGTTTTAATATATACAGGTGTTTCGTTTAATATTTCTCTTGCAATTGGAATATCCGAACAAATTATTGGCTTATTAAATAATACAGACTCCAAATAAGGTAACCCAAAACCTTCATATACACTAGGAAAGAGTAAGTAATCAACACAATTAAAAAGCGAAAGTCTTGTAAATTCGTCAACAAATCCTAAAGGCTTGATTTGATTAGAATTTTTATAAGTTGGAAAATTATTAATATCCCAATTGCCTATGAATATAAAACCAATATTTGGATATGTATTACACAATCGTTCTGCGGCTCCTAAACATTGATCTATATTTTTATGAATACTTAAGGAGGATGGTATTAAAAAATATTTATTGATAATTGAATTATTAAAAATATTATCAAGAATTTTTTCATTATAAGGTTTATTATTTGAAATAAGAGGATTGTGAATTACAAAAGGTGAGATATTTGCATATAATTCAACTTCTTCTTTTACATATTTACTGATAGCTATTACATGTTTTGCATTTTTTATTGATTTCTTAATAAATAGTTTCCTATATAATAATTGCAAAAACGTGAAATTATCTTTAAACTTTAGAAAATTTAAATCGTGAATAACTAACGTATAATTCTTATTAAGAAATAATGGCGCTGTGTTTGCGGTAAACAAAAAGTTTTTGTATTTTTTTTGATAAAATAAATAAAATATATTTTGAAATAATAAAATTGATAAAGTGTTAGAAATATTAATGGCCTTAATATTTAAAAAT
>Ga0138286_1181420_pt1 | contig 16796 bp, 14 predicted proteins | sample S_130712_E_mt_FD_106902 | JGI IMG/M metagenome (GOLD analysis project Ga0138286, IMG submission 106902) | Freshwater microbial communities from Lake Simoncouche, Canada - S_130712_E_mt (Metagenome Metatranscriptome) | ecosystem: Environmental > Aquatic > Freshwater > Lake | place: Canada: Quebec... | reverse complement strand
GTTTAATTATAAATAGAGCGATTTTTTGAATAAATGCTAAAAAGACTTAAAGTTATTATTGATATTTACATATTAACTGACTTATCTTATTCATTCTGAATTTTATAATATTAAAGTTACATTTTCCTAAAGAAGCAGAGGTTCCTTTTTTTTTCATCAGTAGCTTTAAAAACAAATTGAGATTTTTCAATTGATAAAAGTGAGATATGTTTGTTGTTGTAAGAAAAATTTGATTAAACTAAAAAATGTTTAGTGATTTGTTATATAAAATAGTTGGTTTAAAAAAGGGTAATACAGTCAATGCACAAGTTTCAGTATCAAAGTTTATTTTTCTAGTTAAATTTTTCCGTTTATCAGAATTTACACAGACTCAGATGTTAATAGATTTAACTGCTGTACATTATTTAGGTAAAGGATTTGTTATTGTGTATCAATTTTTAAGTGTGTCCAATAACACTAGAGTTTGTTTAGAAGTATTTTTACCTGAAAAAGATGCATTGAGAATCCCATCATTATCTTTAATTTACCCAAATGCCGTATGGTATGAAAGAGAGTGTTATGATATGTTTGGTGTGTTGTTCGAGGGTTGTACAGATATGCGTCGTATTTTAACAGATTATGGTTTTGAAGGGTATCCTTTAAGAAAAGATTTTCCTTGCTCAGGTTATGTTGAGATGTCGTACGTTGAGTCACAAAAGCGTGTAATGGCTTCTGCTATTTCATTAGCACAGGGATATCGATCGTTTGATTTTCAGAGTCCGCATAAATAAAATATACAATGTCAATTACATTTTTCTCATTATTAAATTTATTGTTGTTTTGTATAGGGGTGTTCGGTATTGTATTTAATTATAATAATTTATTATCAATTTTACTTTCTATGGAGTTAATGTTATTATCTATTAATTTACAGCTAATATTTGTATCTTTAGTGATTGACGATCTTGTGGGTCAGGTGCTAGCATTACTTATTTTAACAATTGCAGCTGCAGAAGCTGCAATTGGTTTGGCAGTAGTTGTTATTTTCTATCGATTACGTGGGAGCGTTCTAGTTGAAAATATTAATTTAATGCAAGGTTAAGAAATAAAACAAGTTATGTATTTATTAATTATTTTTTTACCATTATTATCAACTATTGTTAGTTGTTTATTAGGACGTTGGGTAGGTGCTGTACGTGTTTGGGTTTTCTCAACTTCATGCCTTTTTTTAGCATTTTTTTTATCATGTGTTGCGTTTTACGAGGTAGGTTTATGTGCAACAGTATGTACTATAGAAATAGGTACATGGTTTGATATTGGGCTTTTTTTCGTTCCATGGGGATTTTTATTTGATTCTTTAACGGTGTCAATGCTTATTGTTGTGACTTCAGTGTCATCGTTAGTTCATTTTTACAGTGGAAGCTATATGGCAGGTGATCCGCATTTATCCCGTTTCATGGGCTATTTATCATTGTTTACTTTTTTCATGTTAATGCTTGTTACGGGTGATAACCTTCTACAATTATTTCTTGGCTGGGAAGGCGTTGGTTTAGCTTCCTATTTACTTATTAACTTTTGGTTTACAAGAATTCAAGCAAATAAAGCAGCGATTAAAGCAATGATGCTTAATCGAGTTGGTGATATTGGATTAACATTTGGTATTGCACTTATTTTCTTATCGTTTAAAACTATGAAATACGGTGTGTTATTTGCGGTGTGTCATGAATATACAACGTATAGTTTTATGATTTTAGGTTCAGAATTTAATTTAATTAATGCAATTTGTTTTTTTTTATTTATTGGTGCAGTCGGTAAATCAGCACAACTAGGTTTACATGTATGGTTACCTGATGCCATGGAAGGTCCTACACCAGTATCTGCTTTAATTCATGCTGCTACTATGGTAACTGCGGGTGTATTTTTATTAGTGCGTTGTTCTCCTTTAATTGAGGTTGCGACAGTTGAATTACGGGAAATTATTATTACAATAGGAGCATTAACTGCATTTTTTGCAGCTACAACAGGTATGTTACAGCATGATATGAAAAAAGTTATTGCTTACTCAACATGTTCTCAACTAGGCTATATGGTTTTCGCTTGTGGGCTTTCTTGTTACTCAGCAGGTATGTTCCATTTAATTAATCATGCGTTTTTCAAAGCGTTATTGTTTTTAAGTGCGGGTTCAGTTATCCATGCGTTATCAGATGAACAGGATATGAGAAAAATGGGTGGTTTAGTTAGAATGGTGCCTATGACGTACACGATGATTGTTGTTGGTTCATTAGCACTGATGGGTTTCCCTTTTCTAACGGGATTTTATTCAAAAGATTTGATTTTAGAGTTGGCGTTTGGATCTTATTCAAATTTTGGTCATTTCGCTTTTTGGCTAGGTACATTAGCTGCTTTTTTTACAGCCTTTTATTCATTTAGATTAATTTACTTAGTATTCATTGGGCCTATTAATGGTGAGTTAACAACCTATAGACACGTGCACGATGCGCCACTTATCTTGGCGTTTCCTTTGTTAGTTTTGGGTATAGCCAGCATTTTTGCAGGTTACATGGGTCGTGATTTATTTGTAGGCTTAGGCTCAACTTTTTGGGGCAATGCTATTTTTACATTACCTGAGCATTTAAAAGCTATTGATGCGGAATTTGTACTTGTAAATTATAAGTTAATCCCTTTCATTTTTAGTATGACAGGTGCGAGTTTAGCTATGGCAGTATATCATTTTTTACCTGCGTTTATTTTTGCATTTAAAAAAACACCTTTTGCTAGAGATATTTTTTATTTTTTAAATCGAAAGTGTTCTTTGATCGTATTTATAATGAGTGGCTAGCACAACCTGCGTTATGGGTAGGTTACACGATTACGTTTAAAACATTAGATAAAGGAGGTCTTGAATATTTTGGACCTGCAGGTCTTGCTGCATTAGGTAATGATTTAGCGCATAGATTTGGGCGTTTTCAAACTGGTTTCTTATTTCATTATGCCTTCATCATTTTGTTAAGTATCCTAGGCTTTGCTTTTTTGTCTTTATTTAACGGTTTACCATTGGAATTGTGTGTAGTGTTAGTTTTATTTTTCATAAAAGACCAACAATTAAATAACAGATGATGATCCTTCCAGCTTTATTCTCTTTTTTAGTGGTAGCACCACTAACTATTACTGTTCTTTACCGAACAAATTTGTTCGGTATGCAAGATTTATCGCGTTATTATTTGGCAGGGCAGTCTTTATCCAATTGATCCAGAAACAAAAACATTTTAGGTATATGATGATTACATTGATATTGTTTACGTACTTAGTCGTAACACCTGTTTGCGTTACAATCCTTTACCGAACAAATTTGTTCGGTACGCAGGATTTACCGCGTTATTATTCGATAGGTCAGTTTCTATATAACAATCTCCCTTTAATTTATTTAGGGCTATTTATAGCACAAACATTTGTGGGTTGTTACTACTTCGTTTTCCATTATTGCCCTTCTGTTTTTAGTTTTAAACCTTGGGCACATAAATGGGCTGATTTGTCTTCATTATTGTTAGAAGATAGTATTTTTGGGAATATTTTTATAGATGTTGAGGGTAGATATATTAGTGGTGATCTTATTCTTTATGACAAGACAAAAGTATTTCGTCAGGACAGAATTTTACATACTTTTGATGCTACGCATCTATATGCTTTAAAGGCTACAAATCAGTCTACTGGTTTTTTTATATTGGATTTGACGAAACCTAAATCGTTGACACTGTACGAATTAGTTAAAAATACAGAGTTTTTAATTGAACCATTTAAATTTACTAATGACGCAACAGTTACTTATATACCGAATGGGTTTCGAGCAGTGGAGGATTTAGTGTGTATTTCTGATTTTAAAGAAAAATTTCAGCTAATTTGTGAATATGACAGTTTAACGAATATAATTTTGCCTGGTGAGTTTTTTTGCCATAAGAATATTATTTACCAGCTTGTTGAAGATAGTGATGATGTTTCTAGTTATCTTTCTAGTAAGTATTTTGGCATTATCGATCCTGATGGTCATCGTCCTGGTTCGAAGGTTCGTTCCTATATTGCAGTTCCTTACGACGTTTGTCGTGATTCATTTACAGCTTGGAACAAATTTTTGAAATCTGGTGTGTCGCCTCTAAATTCTGCATCAATAGTTTTTAAACCCACAGGTAGCGATCTTTATAAAGGTAGCTCCTATTTATATCGTATTAGATGATAAACATTTTATTATTATTATTAATTGTGAGCCCATTAGTGGCTATAGCGTTAATCTACATGCCTAAATTTTCAAGTACGAACAATTTTAGTGCATTACAATCTTATTATTGGAGCAATGCTTTAATTAGTAGCTCATTTATTTTCTTTTTGTCTTCAATAACATGGTTATCTTATAACCATCATACTGTATATTTCCAAGGTTTACAGGTCTTTCAATGGGATACGTTTGGTGGTATAAGTTTAGTTTTTGGAATTGATGGGATTTCAATTTTACTAGTGCAACTAACAACCTTTTTAATTCCAATTTGCTTTCTAGCAAGTATGGCTTCAATTAAAACTAGAATTCAGGATTACATTGCTTTATTTTTCTTTATTGAGTTTCTATGTATCTGTAGTTTTTGCTTTTTTGATTTAATTTTGTTTTATATTTTTTTTGAAGCGGTTTTAATTCCTATGTTTGTGATTATAGGTATTTGGGGTTCACGAGAACGAAAAGTACGTGCTGCATATCAATTTTTCTTATACACATTATTGGGTTCAGTTTTCATGCTTTTTGCTATAATTTTAATTTGGTCTGAGACAGGTACAACTAATTATTTTACTTTGTTATCAACTAATTTTACAGAAGAATTGCAATTATGGTTATGGTTGGCATTTTTCTGTGCCTTTTCAGTTAAAGTTCCAATGGTACCTTTCCATCTGTGGCTTCCAGAAGCTCATGTCGAAGCACCTACAGCGGGTAGTGTTTTATTAGCTGGGATTTTATTAAAGCTTGGTACGTATGCGTTTTTGCGTTTTTCATTACCTCTTCTACCAATCGCTTGTTTATTTTACATGCCATTTGTTTTCGTTATTTGTGCAATTGGTGTATTGTATGCTTCGTTAACTACAATGAGACAAATTGATCTTAAAAAGATTATTGCGTACTCATCTGTTGCCCATATGGGTGTAGTTATTTTAGGTTTGTTTGCATTAACTCCTCAAGGCTTGCAAGGTAGTCTTATTTTAATGCTTGGTCATGGTATTGTTTCCGGTGCGCTTTTCCTTTGTATTGGTGTGTTATATGATCGATATCATACGCGTGTGTTAAAATATTATGGTGGTTTAGCACAAGTAATGCCTATTTTTGCTACAATTTTCATATTTTTCACATTAGCTAATATAGGGTTTCCAGGTTTATCAAATTTTGTTGGTGAAATGTTATGTTTTATTGCAATTTTTGAACGAAATTTTTTTGTTGCATTTTTAGCAGTTGGGGGTACACTTTTTGGTGTTGGTTATTCTATGTGGTTAGCTAACCGGTTATTATTTGGTAGTTTACGAGTGAGTTATATTGGTGCTTATCATGATTTAACGTTAGTGGATTATGTAATTTTTATTCCTTTTATCTTTCTAACGTTATTAATGGGCATTTTTCCAAAAATTTTTTTGGATACTTCGTCTTTCTCGATACTTAGTATTATTAGTGTTTATTTATAGTTTGGGTTGAAAAAAATATGGTAATTAGTTGTTTTTTTTGCCTTTATTGTTTGCTAACACCTCTTTGTGGATGGTTAGTTTTTCGAACCAATTTGTTTGGTTTAAAAAGTCTTGATCGTTATGTGATGTTTGGTCATAATTTGTACCATACATTACCTTATGTTTTGGGAGCTGTTTATGTAGGTCAAGTGTCTTTAGGTGTGGGGCTTTTAGTTCATGATTGGTTTCCTAATTATTTTATTCATGAAATCCCGTCTCCAGAATTAGATCATCCGTTAGTTTCTTCTACGGATGTAAGCAAGATGCTTAGCACAAGTAGTGATTTAGAGATTGATAAGAAATTAGTTGACGAAAAATTGTTTATTAAAGAGAAGGAAGTTTTAAATATGGATCGAAAGCCGCGTTTATATGCGCCGCTTGAAGATGTTGTATCAAACTCTCAGTTTAAAATTATGGAAGATTCATCTGAAGAACTATTTCCAAAACATGTAGAGCTTAAGTTTATAAAAAGCGATCCTGGTGTTAAGTCGAATCCGGTCATCGTGGATCCTCGGTTGTCACAGAGTGTGTCAGGTATTTCAAAAATCGATTCTTATTTTGGCGTTTATCTTGATCTTGACATTAAAGGGCGATATTTTATCTATGATTTTTTAAATAAGTATAAATTAGGTGATATAATTCGTGTTGATGGACAAAAATATAAATTAGATGGTGTATTAGAAACGCGCCAGACTAGTCAGACTAGTAGTTTTAATGTATATTTATGTAATAAATTTCCGGCTGATATGATGTTAAATCCCATTAAAATGGATATAACTAATTGTGGTATGTTTCATGATATTAAAAATGAATTTGTAAGTCTTGATCTTGTTTTATATAAAGGTAAATTGTGTGAATTACATAAAACGCCTAATATTTTACAACCGTATAATACTTTCATCTGTTTTGAGATTGATGCTCTTGCGTCAGCTATAAAACAATCTTACTGTGGTATTTTTTTTAATTTGAACAGTGAAGGTCAATGTTTTATATATGACTTTTTAAATAAGTATAATGTAGGCGATAAAATCTTGGTTCAAGGGCAACAATATTTATTAGACAAGGTATTGTCAACATCTCAGAATCGTAATTGTACTGTCTATTTAGGTGATAAAGTTTTGGATTATATAGTGCCAACTTCTAGTAAAACGGTTATAACTACGCCTAGTTTGAATTTGTCTAATTACAATATTAATGACTATGTTTGTATTGACGGTAAACATTACATTGTCGCTGTTCAGAATTTTCATTATGTATTAGTTGAATTGGGAAACAGCGTTATTATTCCTGAGTATAATACAGCTAGACTTTATGTTGATCGACATATGTTAGACGAGTCTTTAAATTTTAAAGAGGATTTTTATCGTTCTTTTCGCGGTTCCTTTCAGGATACCAAAAATAGATTTGTAGATGGTAATCTTGTTTTGCATAAAGGTAAACTGTGTGAATTATATAAAACGTATAGAAATTTACAACCTTTTAATACTTTTATGTGTTTTGAGGTCGAGGCTCTTAGTTCACCAATAAAACAGAATAGGTATTGTGCGAATGATATTGTTTTTAATGGTTTTTGTCGTTTATCTGGAGTAAAAATTGATCTTGTGGATGTGGCTACTGGTAATTTCAATATTTTTGACAGTAAGAACTACTTTAAACCCAATCAAACATTGCTTAGAGAAGGTATCATTTACGAGCTGTTGGATCCAAAAAGTTATTATAATGGGATAGCATTTACAGCTACTCCAAGAGCAGATTTGATAGAGGGTTCTTTGTTAACTGGTGATAGCTCTCCATTGGATCCAGAGGACAAAGATTTATACTGTAACTCAAAGGGTGTTGTTTACAGAAAATTTTAATTTACTATCAGTTTTACGCTATAGTTTCATTTGCAAACAGTATGTTGTTTATTTCAATAAATTTAGTTGTATATTGTGGTAGTAATAATACAGCTTTATATAAATTAAATGCTAGTTGATTAAATTATTAGGTTAATTAGTTTATTAATGATTGATTGTTGAATTTATAGTGTTATTGAGTTTATTATCGTTAGATTTAGCTTTAGTACATCTGGCTGATAAAGATTTATATTGTAACCTGAAAAGTAGTGTTTGTATAAAATTTTAATTTATTATGAGTGTAGTTTTTGATATTATTCCTGTGTTTCAAAGTATTTTTATAGTATTTCCTGAGTTATTTTGTGTAATTAGCCTTATTGTGTTATTAATTTACGGTCTTTTAATACCTGTTGTATCAAATTCAGGTGTAATAGGGGCTAATTACAGTGTGTGTTTTTCTTGGTTGGTTTTGTTTAGTATTATTATTTTTTTAGGATTGTCAATTTCCAATCTAGGCTTTGGCAATGATATGTATCTTTTTGGAAATGAGTATTTCACAAATGATACATTAACTGTTTGGAAAGTGGTGCTGAGTTTATGTTTTGTATGTGTGTTAGTGTTAAGTTTGGAATATCAAAAATATGAAAATCTTGCTATATTTGAGTATCCTGTATTGTTCTTAATTGCGTTTACAGCTATGCTTTTTTTGTTGTGCGCTAATAGCTTTATTAGTTTTTATCTTGCTTTAGAAGCGCAATCGTTAACTTTATATATTCTTGCAGGTTTTGCTCGTAAAAATGAGCTTTCGACGGAATCTGCAATTAAATATTTTATTTTGGGGGTTTTGGCTTCTGGTATTTTATTATTAGGCATTACATTTGTTTATATGGGTTGTGGTACTTTAAATTTTGTTGATTTACAGGTTTTATTTGCAACTCCAGTATTTAATAATTCTTTAAGTGAACTAGGTATTGTATTTATTACTATTGCTTTAATGTTTAAATTAGCTGCAGCACCATTTCACGTTTGGTCCCCTGATGTTTATGAGGGTGCGCCTATGCCATCTACTATTTTTTTTGCAACAGTAGTAAAATTAACATCTATTATTATAAGTTCGAGAATCTTGTTTGAGGTATTTGCTGACTTAGAAGTTTGGTACCCTGTTGTGAGCGTGTGCGCTTTTCTTTCATTTGTTTTTGGTGCTTTTGGTACATTACAACAAACTAAAGTTAAACGTTTTATTGCTTATAGTGGCATTACAAATATCGGGTTTTTCTTACTATGTTTTTTATGCGTTCCGGAGATAGGGTTAACTAGCTTATTATTATATTCTATTGTATATATGTTAACAACGTTTGGTTTTCTAGGTGTCACGATTAGTATGCTTGAATCCCGTGGTGTAACAGGGTCTTTTAAACGGCTTGTTTATTTAGCTGATTTTGGATTATTGCTTAAAAAAAATATACAATTAGGTTTAGCAGCTATTTTATTTTTATTTTCAATGGCAGGTATTCCGCCTGTAGCTGGATTTTTCGCAAAGTTTTATGTGCTTTTCGGATTATTAAATAGTAATGGATTTTTTTTAGCTATGTTCGCTTTATTGGTTAGTGTGCTAACATCTTACTATTATATACGAATTATAAAAATTATTGGTTTTGCAATAAATTCACCTGTTAATTGGAAAAGCTTTAAAACTCCTAGTCGTGAAGTATCATTATTAATTGGTGTGTGTTTGCTGTTGATTTGTGTTTATGCTATTTACCCAGCAGTTTTTCTAAGTTTAATTGATTATGCCACAATTTGATTCTTTAACATTTTTATCTCAGCTATTTTGGCTGACTATATCTTTTTGTTTATTATATCAACTAGTACTTCAAGTATGGCTTCCACGATTAAGCGTTATTTTCAAGGTACGCCGTATCGTGTTACAGTCAGTATTTGGCTCAGGTAACACGTTGGTTCTTGGTTTTGCTAATGCTTATTTTAATTGTGCGGGTTTATTTAATTTATTACTAGCACAACTACAAGGTCAAGTAAAAGATACGAGTTTTAGTGGAACTGTAACTAGTTTTGCTAGTCAAAAGGTATCTTCAACTTCTAGTTTCATGACTTATTATTTAGGGTTCTTATTAGTTAGAGATTCAAATTCAAAATAATAAATGACAGTAACTCAAAACAAACCTATTTTATTAGCGATTAGCGCTATTATTTTTTTTTTAAGCTTATTTATCTTATCAGGTACAGGGTTTATTGTTCCTAATGAAGAAGTATTAATTTTATTTTGCTTCATTGGATTTGTGCGTTTAGCGTATTTGAATGTTTCAGATTACGTTGTAGCAGAGTTCAACGTTTATAGTGATTCTGTATATTTTGCAAATGAGGTGGCTTTTAATAAGGTTAAAGGTTCATTAGTAGTTTTGACTCAATGCTTTGATCTTTTAGAGTCTTTACTTTCAGAAATCAATGTTTTAGCTATTAATATCCAACTTTATATTGAGTACGTTTTAGAGCGTAAAGTTTTAGTTGATTTATTTTTTAAAGTAGAGGATAGTTTACTATTAATTTTACGTCAAAGTGCTGAAATTAGTAAAAACCATCAGCATGCAGTATTATTATCGTTAGCTAACGAAATTTGTTAATTTAATAGGATTAGGTTTTGTAAAATTAAGTTTAATAAGTATAAGTGTCGGTTGGCGAATATAGCTCAGCAGGTTAGAGCGTTAGGTTGTGGTTCTAGAGGTCGTGAGTTCGAGTCTCACTATTCGCCCTTTTTTTAGACTAGAATGGGGGGTTTAGCTTAATGGTAAAGCGTCTGCTTTGCAAGCAGTAGATTATTGGTTCGAGTCCAATAACCTCCATAGATTATATATAGAAATAATCAATGCGTAACCGTTATAAAAATTCTCGTTATTATTTTTCTGCTTTCTTAGTACGTTTTGAAACACGTCAGTATTTACGTGAGCGTTACGGTTTTTACCGTATTAAACAACTTTTAAATTTGTTTAATAAAAAGCGTTACACACCTACTAGTGTACTTTCACGTTTAGAAATGCGTCTTGGTTCTGTGTTGGTGTCTATAGGTTTTGTTCCTAACGGATCAGCTGCACGTCAACTAGTGACGCATGGTTTCGTGTTAGTCAATAATAAGGTGATTCGTTCGTTTAATTATGAAGTCTCATTAGGAGATGTTATATCAATTCCCTCTTTACGAGGTCGTTTAATTGTGTCTAAGTATATTCGTCATACTATATCAAATTTATTGTGTGTACGTCTGCGTAAACGGTTAAGAGCACCTTCTGTTTTAAAGACTTTACGACAAACGCGATTAAATCGGGGGTTCCTCACATTAAAAAGACCTTTATTAAGATTGAAAAAAAGTGGGATTAGGTTTGGTTCACGACGTTTTATTAAAAAGCGAAATTCTAATAATGTAGCTGTGTTTAGTAATAAACTTTCTAGTATTACAAAGCCTTTCTTCAAAGGTTTACAAATACTTAAATTGCGTTATAGTTTGCCTTATTGTTTTTTAGGTAATCGTTTTAAAAAGCGTGCAAAAATTAAACAATATCGATTATTCATGCGCCCAAGTTTGCAATCAAAAATTGTAAAAAAAGAAGGTCTTCGAATTAATGATTGGTATAAAAAGAATGTAATTTCAGTTAAAAACACAATTGTTGGTAATAAAACGAGTTTTTACAAACGCCTTTTTGCTGGTTTTGTAGTCAATCAACATTCATCGTCCCATAAAAAATTAGATGCTTATGCTTGGAAAGAGTGGATGATAGCGATTAAAAAGTTTCATATTTATTTCTACCGATCTAGAGATGTCTTACAAACGTATTTATTTTTAGGGTTATTAGGTGTAAAATATACATTTGATAGTAGTGCGTTTGGTTATTTTATGAAACTGGTTAATTTTACTAAGCAGCAATTGGCATCAAAAAATTTTTCGTTAACAAAGAAGGATTTTATTTCTGCTTTACTACCACAAGTATCTACTATTGCTAGTAAGCGTAGTACCGCATTTAAAAAATTTGGTGCTAAACGAAAGTTATTATTAGTTAATCGATACAAGAATTATTCAGAAACTAATAATGTGTTGCATGAAAAAATATTAGTTAGAGTTTTTGTTGGTCGCGTGTTAAGAAGGTTTGTTTGTCGTGTGCCTAAACTATTAAATGTTCTTGAAGATTCTTTGTCTGAGCAGCCAAAAAAAATAAAGCTGTTAATGAATAAACTAAAAGATGTGAAAAATTTAAAAACGCACATCGTACGAACAAAACCTTATTGGGATGTAAAGTGGAAATATGCACAGTTACGGCCTAAATACCGTTTTAGACGATTTAAAAACAAACGATTTTTAAATTATAATAAAAAAAGCGCACGATTCTTTTCAACAAGTTTACCTTACAGAAATCACAATTCAAAGAGCCAGTGGCAAGTTAATAATAAAGCTCAAGGTGTAAAAGGTAAATGGGCTAATAAAAATAATAAGTTTGGGGGGCGGTTCACTAAAAAAAATTATCGGCGTTTTGCTAAGACGCGATTGGAATTTAAAGTAAAAAAAGTTATAAGTTTGCAGTTACCTTCTTCACATTTTGAAATTGATGCTTTAAATTTATCTGCAATGATCATTAAAGCACCTTGTTCTAATCGTTGGTTTTTGACTTTCCCACAAAAAATACCTCTTCGAGGATTACATACAATAATCAAGTCTAAGCTTTAATAAATAGTTATTATGATTAAAGGGTTATCAATTTTAGCAGTTTTCTTTGTAGTTAGTTTAGTCTTGTCATTTGTAATTTTTTTTTTATCATTCATTGTTGCAACTCAACGGCCTAGCGTTGAAAAACTTTCGGCTTATGAATGTGGTTTTGATCCTTTTGATGACGCTCGAACAGTATTTGATGTTCGTTTTTATCTTGTGGCTATTTTGTTTATTGTTTTTGATTTAGAAATAATTTATCTTTTTCCTTGGTGTACTTCATTAGGCGTTTTTGGTTATTTTGGCTTTTGGGTTATGATGGTTTTTTTAATTGTTTTAACAATTGGATTTTGTTATGAATGGGGCAAAGGTGCGCTTGAGTGGGAATAAAATATTGCAGCTTAACTTTTTATTGTCCCAATTACATGAAACAAATGCGCATTTAGGTGAGTTTAAACACGTGTGGAATCGTGATTTGGGATTGTTTTTGTATGGAATTTATAATTATCATTGTGTTTTTGACTTACGATTAACTGTGTTATATTTAAAAAAAATGCTTAACGTGTTTACACGATTAGCTTCGTATGGGGTATGTTTTTTATTAGTAAGTGCAAACACAAAGTTAATAAATGAGCAAGTTTTTTTATCAATACCAAAATTACGTTTAGTTCAAATACAATATGCTTCTGGACTTTGGTATCCTGGCACGCTTACTAATTGGTTTTATAATCAAGTTGATCGACCGTTAGGTGTTTATAAATCTACTAATAGTATGTTTAGCTTTCCTAGTGTTGCGTTTTTTTTAGATACTGGTTCTGAAAATTTTGCTGTTAAAGAAGCTATTTCATTAGATTTAGTTTCGTGTGCTTTAGTTGACAGTGATTTAAATATTCCATTAGACCGTTTAACATACTATGTTCCAATGAATGATGATTCAAGTGCTGCTAAGTTGCTTATTATAAAGTTATGTTTATCTGCTATTGTTAAAGGTGAGCGTATGCTTTTTGATTTTTTTGTACGATCGCGAAAAAAAGGGTCTGTTGTACGTGTTATTGATGCAACTAGATCTTCAATTACGGATAAAATTAGTTATAAGCATAGTTTAAAACTTAGTAGTAAAAAATTTGATAATAAAATTTTAAAGGTAAAAAAAGTTTTATAATTTCCAAAAATGCTAATTACGAGTGGATGACCGAGTGGTTTAAGGTGATAGATTGTAAATCTATTGAGATTTCTCATCGTAGGTTCGACTCCTGCTCCCCTCATATCAAGAAGAGTTGGCTGAGCGGTTTAAAGCATGCGCTTGCTAAGCGTACATCGTTAACACGATCATGGGTTCGAATCTCATACTTTTCTTCATGCATTAATAGCTAAGTAACTCGGAGCGTAGCATAGCGGTCAATGTGTCAGTTTTGGGTACTGGAACCCGTCGGTTCGAATCCGGCCGCTCCGAGTTCATGTTTATATTAAATTTTGTTCGATTTATTTTAATATAACAATTATATATTTAGTATATAATAAAAAAAATCATGATGTACCCCTTTTGTTTTTATTTCTAAGTTGTTATTTACATGCAATAGCGCTAATAATTAATAAAATTAAAGATTTAATATAATTTTTTAATTTTAATTCAATGGCGAATAAAATTAACATTTATTTAAAAAATTTATAGATTTCAAATGATAAAACTTAGTACGATTGAATTACGAATTAATGACAAAGTTGTAGAAGTTTCCTCTGGTCTTACTATTTTGCAAGCGTGTGAAACAGCAGGAGTGCAAGTACCACGTTTCTGTTATCATAATGATTTATCGATTGCTGGTAACTGTCGAATGTGTCTTGTTGCAATAGCTGGTTCACCTAAATTAGTTGCGTCATGTATGATGCCAGTGTCTGCTAATATGCATGTTTTAACAGATTCATCAAAAGTACGACAAGCGCAGCAAGGTGTTATGGAACATTTATTAATTAATCACCCTTTAGATTGTCCTATTTGTGATCAAGGTGGCGAGTGTGATCTTCAAGATCAAGCGCAGTTCTTTGGGGCAACTCATGGTCGTTTTAGTGGTTATAAACGTGCAGTAGAGGATAAAAATGTTGGTCCTCTTATTAAAACAGTTATGACTCGTTGTATTCATTGTACTAGATGTATTCGTTTTGCTACAGAGATTGCAGGTATTTCTTCTTTAGGTACAATGGGTCGTGGTCGTGGTACAGAAGTAGGTTCATATGTGGAACGGTTGTTTCAGAGTGAATTGTCAGGTAACGTGATCGATTTGTGTCCAGTAGGTGCATTGACAGCTAAACCACAAGCTTTTTACTCGCGTTCTTGGGAAGCTGAAAAAATATTAATTTCAGATGTATTTGATGCAGTAGGTATAAATTTAGCTGTAACAGTGCGTGGATACGATATTTTAAGAATTTTACCTATAAAAACAAATATTAAGGGTAATTGGATTTCAGATAAAGCACGTTTTGCGTATGATGGGTTTGCTTTTCAGCGATTGACTCATAATTTAGTGCGAGTTCAAAATAATTTTTTATTATGTAGTTGGTTAAGTCAAGCTTATTTTACTGATGTTAAAAATACGATTAGTTCAGCCTTTTTTGTTGGGCCATTTTTAGGTGCAGAAGAGACACAAAAGATTTTTTCAACATTTATGAAAACTGGTGGTTCGTTTTTTGGCGTTAATAATGTCTTCGCCTACTGGAATGTTGATCAACGTAGTAACTTTCTATATAATGCATCTATGCTAGATATAGACGCATATGATTGTGTAGTGCTTATGAATTTCAACCCTAAAACTGAAGCGGCTGTTTTTTTTGGTCGCTTGCGTCAACGTGTTACGGCGGGTAAGTTAGATGTATTTGAAGTTGGTCAGTTTTCTTATGATAGCACTTTTTTTTCTCTTGGTACTTCAACTGATACATTTTTAGCTTTATTAGAAGGACGTCATTCTTTTTGTAAAAAGTTGCTGCGTTATAATAATGTTTTAGTATTAAAAGGTACGGAATTAAATGGCCGTTCAGATTTTTTTAGTTGGTCATCTTTACTTGAGTGTTTTAGCTCAACTTTTTTTTCAAAATCACAATATTTATATTATTATTTGCAAAATAGTGCAACGTCAAGCGTTAATACTTTTCATAATGCTGCGAATGAGGCTTATCGCTTAGATTTAGCTTTAGTTTCACCCATTTTCGGTGATTCATTAGTGACTGCAACTTCAGCATATTTATTTGAGTATGATAATGTAAGTTTATTTAGTTTGTTTGATCGTAAAGTAACTTCTATTTTTTATGAAGGTTCACATTTCGATATTGGGGCTCGTCTTGCTGATGGTGTTTTTGCGTCTGTTTCTGTTTTTGAACGATCTGGAATTTTCATGAACACGCAAGGTTTAGCTTTTGTAAATAATAAATTGATTACTGAGAAGGCAATCTTCTCTAATAGAATGCTTTCGATAGTTGCTTAATATAAAAATGATAATTCAGTTACTTTTAATATTACATACAATTCTTCAAGTCTTATTATTGGTTATACCAGGTTTAATTGCTGTTGCTTATTTTACTCTTGCTGAGCGAAAAATTATGGCTTCAATGCAGCAACGTCGTGGCCCTAATGTGGTAGGGTTTTTTGGTTTATTACAGCCTTTGGCAGATGGTTTAAAGCTGTTAGTGAAAGAAACTGTCTTACCTAGTTCAGCTAATACTGTATTGTTTATTTTAGCGCCTATTTTTACATTTCAGGTGTCAGTAATGTCTTGGGTTGTTTTTCCGTTCGACTCAGGTATGGTGTTTTCTGATTTAAACATAGGGGTACTTTTTATACTAGGCGTATCGTCACTAGGTGTTTATGGAATTATAACTGCTGGTTGGGCAAGTAATTCTAAATATGCTTTTTTAGGTGCATTGCGCTCTGCGGGACAGATGATTTCCTATGAGGTTTCATTAGGGGTTATCATTTTATCTGCGTTAATTTTAACAGGTTCTTTGCGTTTAGGTGAAGTTGTATTAGCTCAAACGGGTTGTTGGTTTGTTTTACCTTTGTTACCCGCGGCAATAATGTTCATGATTTCTGCGTTAGCAGAAACTAACCGTGCTCCCTTTGATCTTCCAGAGGCAGAGGGTGAATTAGTTGCTGGTTATAACGTTGAATTTGGCGCGATGGGATTTGCGCTGTTCTTCCTCAGGCGAATACAATAATATGCTCGCTATAGCTACGTTTACAGTATTGTTGTTTTTTGGTGGTTGGTTATATCCTTTTACTTTATTTTTTGGAGCATTAGTACCAGGTTTTGTTTGGACTGGTATTAAAGTTGCAGTACTTGCTTTTTTGTTTGTGTGGGTTCGTAGTGTATTACCGCGTTATCGTTATGATCAGTTAATGTATTTGGGCTGGAAGAGTTTTTTACCTTTATCGTTAGGGTTTCTTATTTTAGTTTCGGGTTTTGTTTGGACTGGTATTAAAGTTGCAGTACTTGCTTTTTTGTTTGTGTGGGTTCGTAGTGTATTACCGCGTTATCGTTATG
>Ga0138286_1101661_pt1 | contig 17031 bp, 30 predicted proteins | sample S_130712_E_mt_FD_106902 | JGI IMG/M metagenome (GOLD analysis project Ga0138286, IMG submission 106902) | Freshwater microbial communities from Lake Simoncouche, Canada - S_130712_E_mt (Metagenome Metatranscriptome) | ecosystem: Environmental > Aquatic > Freshwater > Lake | place: Canada: Quebec... | reverse complement strand
GTTTGAGGTAATTATATATTGTTAAATTAAGAGTATTTTTATGCCAACTATTCAACAGTTAGTTCGCAAAGGAAGAACGGCGGTAGTAAAGAAGAGTAAGTCTGCTGCACTTGATTCATGTCCTCAACGAAAGGGAGTATGTGTTCGTGTGTATACAACCACTCCAAAAAAGCCAAATTCTGCCATGCGTAAAGTGGCTCGTGTTCGATTAACTAACGGACGCGAGGTCAATGCTTATATCGGAGGTGAAGGTCACAACCTTCAGGAGCACTCCTTAGTATTAGTTCGTGGTGGTCGTGTTAAAGATCTACCAGGAGTTCGTTACCATATTGTTCGCGGTGCTGAAGATACAGCAGGTGTTCAGGGGCGATCTCAACGACGTTCAAAATATGGTACTAAACGACCTAAGCAAAAATAATATAGTTGTCAATCAGCGATAATTTTTAAGCGATGAGAAGAAGAAAAGCGAAAAAAATTGCCATCCTCCCGGATCCAAAATTCAACGAACAGGTTGTTACCAAGTTTGTGAATAATTTAATGTATTCCGGAAAGAAGAGTTTGGCGTTTAAAATATTCTACGATGCGATAGAGCTCGTAGAAAAAAAGATTGAAGATACTCCAGGTCTTGAGGTTTGGAGAAAAGCAATTGAAAATGTTACACCGAGTGTAGAGGTTAGGAGCCGAAGAGTTGGTGGAGCTACGTTTCAAATTCCAACTCCAGTGCGTGAGGAGCGAAAGTCATCCCTTGCTATGAAGTGGTTGATTGGATATGCTCGCAAGCGCAACGAGAAAACAATGTCTCAAAAATTAGCTGCAGAAATTATTGCAGCTTCTAAAGAGGAGGGTGCTGCTTTCAAAAAGAAAGAAGATACCATCAGAATGGCAGAAGCAAATAAAGCATTTTCACATTTTAGATTCTAAGAAATGGCAAGAGATCTTAAATACACCAGAAACATTGGAATTGCTGCACACATTGATGCAGGAAAAACTACAACTACAGAGCGAATTTTGTTCTATGGTGGAGTAAACCACAAAATCGGTGAAGTTCACGATGGAGCTGCAACTATGGACTGGATGGAGCAAGAGCAGGAGCGTGGTATTACCATTACTTCAGCTGCTACCACATTAACATGGAATTACAGAGGTACTCCTTATCATGTTAACATTATTGATACCCCAGGACACGTTGATTTTACGGTTGAAGTTAACCGTTCCCTTCGTGTACTTGACGGATTAGTGTTTTTGTTTTCAGCGGTAGATGGAGTTGAGCCACAATCTGAAACCAACTGGCGTTTGGCAAACAACTACAATGTACCACGTATTGGTTTTGTTAACAAAATGGACCGTCAAGGTGCAGACTTCCTTAAGGTATGTAAGCAAGTAAAAGACATGCTTGGAAGCCATGCGTTACCATTACAAATCAACATTGGTGAAGAGGACAATTTTAGAGGAGTTGTTGATTTAATTAACTTCCGTGGAATTGTTTGGAATGAAGATGATTATGGAATGACGTTCAAAGAAGTTGAAATTCCAGCGGATATTATGGATGAGGCTCGTGATTTACGTGGTAAATTGTTAGAAGCAGTTGCTGAGTTTGACGAGACATTAATGGAAAAATATTTCGAAGATGAAAATTCGTTAACGGAGCGTGAAATTCTTGATGCCTTGCGTCAAGCTACAATTTCAGGAAAAGTAGTTCCTATGATGTGTGGTTCTTCCTTTAAAAATAAAGGAGTTCAAGCCATGTTGGATATGGTAATGGAAATTTTACCTTCTCCGCTTGATGTTGAGGCAATCACAGGAATTAATCCTAAAACTGACGAGGAAGTAACAAGAAAACCTTCTTATGACGAGCCGTTTGCAGCATTAGCATTTAAAATTGCAACTGACCCGTTTGTAGGTAGATTATGCTTTACAAGGGTTTATTCCGGTAAATTAGACGCTGGTTCATATGTACTAAATACACGATCTGAAAATAAAGAGCGTATTTCTCGAATCTTTCAAATGCACGCTAATAAACAAAATCAAGTTCCTGAACTAGGTGCTGGTGATATTGGTGCGGTTGTTGGGTTTAAAGACATTAAAACAGGAGATACCTTGTGTGCTGAAAATGCACCAATTATCCTTGAGTCTATGGTATTCCCTGATCCAGTTATTGGATTGGCAATTGAGCCAAAAACTCAGGCAGATACAGATCGTTTATCCATTGGTTTATCAAAATTATCTGAAGAAGATCCAACATTCCGTGTGAATACCGATGAGGACACTGGTCAGACAATCATTTCAGGAATGGGTGAGCTTCACTTGGAAATCATTGTTGATCGTTTAAAAAGAGAATTTAAAGTTGAAGTGAATCAAGGAGCCCCTCAAGTGGCATACCGTGAGGCTATCGCCGGATCAACTGAACACCGTGAAGTTTACAAAAAACAAACGGGTGGTCGAGGTAAATTTGCCGATATTTTGGTTAAAATTTCTCACCAAGATAATGCTGAGAAGAAAGGTCTTGAGTTCATTAACAGCATCAAAGGTGGTAATATTCCAAGAGAATTTATTCCTTCAGTTGAGAAAGGATTCAGAGAATCAATGAAGAACGGTGTTTTAGCAGGATTCCCACTTGAATCGATGAAAGTTGAATTAATTGATGGTTCATTCCACGCAGTTGACTCCGACTCACTTTCATTCGAATTGTGTGCGAAAATGGCATACCGTGCTGCATTGAAGGCTTGTTCACCTATACTTTTGGAGCCTATCATGAAAATGGAAGTGGTAACACCGGAAGATTATTTTGGAGATGTTCAAGGAGATTTAAATAGACGTCGTGGAATGCCTACCGGAATGGATGATCGTGCCGGAGCTAAAGTGCTTAAAGCAGACGTTCCATTATCAGAAATGTTTGGTTATGTAACCCAGTTGCGTACCATAACTTCTGGACGAGCAACATCTTCCATGGAGTTTTCTCACTACGCTGCAGCGCCTAAGAATGTAGCAGAGGATGTAATTTCAAAAGCGAAGTAATTTTTCAGCATAAAATTGAAAAGAAATGAGTCAGAAAATTAGAATAAAATTAAAGTCTTACGATCATAATCTAGTAGACAAGTCTGCTGAGAAAATTGTAAAGACTGTAAAAGCTACAGGTGCCGTTGTAAGTGGTCCTATTCCATTACCAACACACAAGCGTATTTACACGGTATTGCGTTCCCCACACGTTAATAAAAAGGCGCGTGAGCAGTTTGAATTGTGTGCATACAAGCGCTTGTTGGACATCTACAGCAGTTCATCAAAAACTGTGGATGCATTGATGAAATTGGAGTTGCCAAGTGGCGTTGATGTAGAAATTAAAGTATAATCTTAAGTTAAATTAGTTATGTCAGGAATTATTGGACGAAAAATCGGAATGACTAGCATCTATAGTGCCGAGGGCAAATCACAGCCATGCACGCTTGTTGAAGCTGGTCCCTGCGTAGTAACTCAAGTTAAAACAATCGACCGTGATGGGTATGATGCTGTTCAATTGGGTTTTGGAAATCGCAAAGAGAAGAATACCCCGAATGCATTGAAAGGGCACTTCAAAAAAGCAAATACAACACCAAAATCAAAATTGGTAGAGTTTAAAGGATTCGAAAGTTATAATGCTGGAGATGAAATTAATGTAAGTATTTTCGAAGAAGGTGAGTTTGTTGATGTTACCGGAACTTCAAAAGGTAAAGGTTTTCAAGGGGTAGTTAGAAGACACAACTTTGGTGGTGTTGGACAATCAACTCATGGTCAGCATAACCGTTTACGTGCACCAGGTTCGATCGGAGCATGTTCATATCCAGCGCGTGTATTCAAAGGAATGCGCATGGCAGGACAAATGGGAAATAAGCAGCGTACACAATCAAATCTTGAGATTCTTAAGGTGTTGGCGGATCGCAATATATTAATCATTAAAGGATCTATTCCAGGAGCGAATAATTCTTATGTAACAATTTATAAGTAATGGAAGCGAAAGTATATAGCGTAAGCGGTAAGGCGTCTTCAGCGAAAGCAAATCTCTCTGATGAGGTGTTTGGTATAGAGCCAAATAACCATGCGATATATCTAGATGTTAAACAACATTTAGCAAATCGCAGACAAGGAACACACAAGACTAAAGAGCGAAATGAAATTGCGGGATCAACCAAGAAGCTTAAGAAGCAAAAAGGTACAGGTGGTGCAAGAGCAGGTAGCGCTAAATCTGGTACTCGTGTAGGTGGTGGTCGTATTTTTGGACCAAGACCAAGAAATTATTCATTCAAATTGAATGTTAAACTGAAAAGATTAGCGAGAAAATCAGCCTTTTCATATCAAATGAAAAATGATGCCCTAATGGTTTTAGAAGATGTAAAGATGGATGCAATTAAAACAAAAGATTTTGTTTCAATGGTATCAGCGCTTTCGTTAGACAATCAAAAGGTTTTGTTGATTCTAGGTGATAAAAATGATACTGTTTATTTAGCTGCTAGAAACTTGAAGAAAGTTAAGGTAGTTACGGTAGAATCTTTCAACACCTATGACGTGTTAAACGCACGAAAAGTTTTAGTAACCCAAACGGCGATTAGTCGTATTGAAGAAATTTTAAATTAATTGATCCAGGGTCATGCAAGGAATAATTAAAAAGCCGATAATTACAGAGAAAGCAACTTTTGCTTCTGAGGCTAGAAATGCGTTCACTTTTGAAGTGGATCGTAAAGCGAATAAGCTTGAAATAAAACATGCTGTCGAGAAAATGTACGGAGTACACGTCACAGAGGTGCGTACACAAAATTATGGCGGTGGAAAATCTTCTGTGAAATATACAAACAAAGGCATTGTTGAGCAACGAAGCAAACAATGGAAGAAGGCTGTAGTTTCAATCGCAGATGGTGAAACCATTGATTTGTTTAACAACTATTAATTGAGCAATGAGCGTTAGAAAGTTTAAACCAACAACCCCTGGTCAACGTCACAAAGTGGCTATCGACATGTCGGTAATTACCGCGTCGAAACCAGAGAAAAGCCTTGTTAAAGGTGGTACTAAATCTGGTGGCCGTAACAATGATGGACGTATGACTATGCGTTACATCGGGGGAGGGCACAAACAAAAGTATCGTATCGTAGATTTCAAGCGAAATAAGTTTGATATCCCTGCAACCGTAAAAGCGATTGAATATGATCCAAACCGAACTGCAAATATCGCATTGCTTTATTATGCAGATGGTGAGAAACGTTATATTATCGCGCCAAATGGATTGAAAGTAGGTGATACAGTTACTGCAGGTAGAACAGCTACTCCTAACGTTGGAAATGCAATGTATTTATCTGATGTTCCACTAGGTACCCTGATTCATAACATTGAATTAATGCCTGGTAAAGGTGGGTCTATTGCTCGTGGTGCCGGTACTTACGGTCAATTAAATGCACGTGAAGGTAAATTCGCAGTAGTAAAAATGCCTTCTGGTGAAACACGCATGGTACTTGTAACTTGTTTAGCAACAGTTGGAGTTGTATCCAATGGGGAGCATAACCTAGAGCGTTCAGGTAAAGCAGGTCGTTCACGATGGTTAGGTCGTCGTCCACGTGTACGTGGTGTGGTAATGAATCCAGTGGATCACCCGATGGGTGGTGGTGAAGGAAGAAATTCTGGAGGTCATCCACGATCTAGAAATGGTATGCCAGCAAAAGGATACAAAACTAGATCCAAAACTAAGTATTCGAATAAGTTCATTATAGAAAGAAGAAAAAAATAACGTAGTATGAGTCGTTCATTAAAAAAGCCGCCTTTTGTTCACTACAAACTGATGAAACGAGTGGATGATGCCCAAGCTTCAAACAGCAAGGCAGTAATTAAAACATGGTCGCGTGCGTCCACAATAACTCCGGATTTTGTTGGTCTGACCTTCGCGGTACACAATGGTCACAAGTTTATTCCTGTATTTGCTACAGAGAATATGGTAGGTCACAAGTTAGGCGAATTTTCTCCAACGAGAATGTTCCGTGGGCATGGAGGAAATAAAAAAGATAAAAAACGATAAGATAAATTTTAAGTCATGGGTGCTAGAAAAAGACTAAGGGCTGAGAAGTTGAAAGATGAGAAAAAACAAATTGCAATCGCGCAATTGAATGATTCGAAAATTTCTCCCCGTAAAATGAGAATGGTTGCCGATTTAATTCGCGGAGTTGAAGTGAATAAAGCGCTTAATATATTAAGCCACAATTCAAAATTTGCTGCCGTTGGGTTAGAAAAGTTACTACGTTCTGCAATCTCGAATTGGGAACAGAAAAACGAAGGTAAAGACCTGAGTGAGGAGAAAGTGTTTGTGAAATCAATCGAAGTTGCCGGAGGAGCAATGTTGAAACGAATTCAACCAGCACCACAAGGACGTGAACACAGAATTAGAAAAAGATCAAATCATGTTACAATCATCGTTGATGGTGTAAATTCTTAAGAATATGGGACAAAAGACAAATCCAATTGGTAATCGTTTAGGCTACATCCACGGATGGGAATCTAACTGGTATGGTGGTAGAGATTACAAAGATAAAATCGTAGAAGATGATCAAATTCGTAAGTATTTGAATGCTCGTTTAGCTAAAGCTAGCATTGCAAAAATCATCATCGAACGAACGCTTAAGTTGGTTACCGTAACAATTAATACCGCTCGTCCGGGTGTGATTATTGGTAAAGGTGGACAAGAAGTAGATAAGCTAAAAGAAGAGCTTAAAAAATTAACTAAGAAAGAGATTCAAATTAACATCTTCGAAGTTAAACGTCCTGAGCTTGACGCACGATTAGTTGCAGATGCGGTGGCTCGTCAACTTGAAGCGCGTATCTCATTTCGTCGTGCAATTAAAATGGCGATCGCAGGAACGATGCGCTTAGGTGCCGAAGGAATTAAAATTAAAATATCTGGTCGTTTGAATGGTGCAGAAATGGCACGTTCTGAAATGTATAAAGATGGTCGTACCCCATTACACACCTTCAGAGCAGATATAGATTATGCAGTTTCAGAAGCTCATACAACCTATGGACGTCTTGGAATTAAAGTTTGGATTTGCCGTGGAGAAGTATACGGGAAACGTGACCTTTCTCCAAATGTAGGAATGTCATCAGGTTCGTCGAATGCTGGCAACAGTGGTTCAGCTTCACCAAAAAGAAAGAAAAAGTAATACGCTTAAAAGAGTACTAAAATGTTACAACCAAAAAGAACGAAGTTCAGAAAAGTACAGAAGGGGAGAAACCGAGGTTTAGCACAACGTGGGTCTTCTATAGCTTTTGGATCATTTGGTCTAAAAACGTTAGAGCCAGGATGGATCACCTCTCGTCAAATCGAAGCTTCCCGTATCGCAGTTACGCGTTACATGAAAAGGGAAGGTAAAGTGTGGATTCGAATTTTCCCAGACAAACCAGTTACGGCAAAACCGGCTGAAGTTCGGATGGGTAAAGGAAAGGGTGCATTAAGCCATTGGGTTGCAGTGGTTAAACCGGGTCGAATTATGTTTGAAGCAGATGGTGTTTCTTATGAAATCGCAAAAGAAGCTATGCGTCTAGCGGCTCAAAAGCTTCCTGTAAAATGCAAATTCGTAGTTCGTAATGACTTTGTTATACCTGCTTAATCTTAGAAAATGAAGACACAAGATATATCGAAATTATCGCTAGAAGATTTGAATCGCAAACTTACAGAGTTGCAGGGTCAAATGATTTCTTTAACCCTAACTCACAAAACGGCTCCAATTGAGAACCCAATGAGAATTAAGAGTTTGAGAAAGACAATCGCGAGATTTAATACTGAATTAACCAAAAGAAACAGCGCAGCATAAGCGCAATAATTGAAGCTTAACATGGAAAAGCGAAATTTAAGAAAAGAAAGAATCGGGATCGTAACAAGTGACAAAATGGATAAGTCTGTTGTTGTGGCTGTAGAACGTAAGAAAAAACACCCGAAGTATGGTAAGTTCGTTAAAACGACTACAAAATTTGTAGCGCACGACGAGAAGAATGATAGCCATATTGGCGATACAGTGAAAATTATGGAAACGCGTCCCTTAAGTAAAACGAAGAACTGGCGCCTAGTAGAAATTGTTGAAAGAGCGAAATAACCTGAGAAATGATACAAACAGAATCAAGATTATCAGTTGCTGATAATTCCGGCGCAAAAGAGGTACTCTGCATTAGAGTGTTAGGTGGTACTCGCAGAAGATATGCTTCTGTAGGTGACAAGATTGTTGTTGCTGTGAAAAGTGCAATGCCAACAGGTGCAGTGAAAAAAGGTTCAGTGGCAACTGCTGTTGTAGTGCGCACAAAAAAAGAAATCCGCAGACCAGATGGATCTTATATCCGCTTCGATGATAATGCATGCGTTATTTTGAATCAAGCAGGTGAGATGAGAGGAACACGTATTTTCGGACCTGTTGCAAGAGAGTTACGTGAGAATAATTATATGAAAATCGTTTCATTAGCACCTGAGGTGTTGTAATTTAAAGAGATATGCAAACGAAGTTAAAAATAAAAGTAGGAGACCTAGTTAAAGTCATCAGCGGTGACTCTAAAGGTCAAGAAGGTAAGATTACCTCAATTAGCCGTACGAAAATGCGTGCAACGGTTGAAGGCGTTAACCTTGTTAAACGTCACACTAAACCAAGTGCGTCTAATCCACAAGGTGGAATTGAGGAAAAAGAAGGAACAATTCATGTGTCTAATCTGATGCTTATTGTTGCTGGACAAGCAACACGAGTAGGTAGAAAAGAAAATGATAAAGGTAAATTAGTACGTTTTTCAAAGAAATCAGGGGAGGTGATTAAATAATGAGTTATACACCACGACTTAAAGAAAAGTATCAAGCTGTAATCATTAAAGATTTAATAGAGCAGTTTGGATATAAATCAACTATGCGGGTTCCTAAATTGACCAAAATTGTTTTGAGTCAAGGAATGGGCGACGCGGTAGCTGACAAAAAATTAATTGAAAATGCAGCAGCTGATTTGTCAAGAATCGCTGGTCAGAAAGCAATTACTACAAATTCCAAAAAGGATATTTCTAACTTCAAACTTAGAAAAGGTATGCCGATTGGAACGAAGGTAACCCTTCGAGGAGATCGCATGTATGATTTCTTAGATCGTCTACTTTCAGTTTCATTGCCGCGAACTCGAGATTTCCGTGGAATTAACCCTAAAGGATTTGACGGACGTGGTAATTTCAATCTAGGAATTAAAGAACACATTATTTTTCCAGAGATTGATATCGATAAAGTAAATAAAATTCTTGGTATGGACATCACGTTTGTGACCACCGCTGAGAGTGATGAAGAAGCGAAAGCATTGTTAGACGCATTTGGTTTCCCATTTGCAAAAAAATAATAAGAAATGGCAAAAGAATCAATGAAAGCGCGTGAGCGCAAAAGAGAACGGATGGTAGCACGATATGCTAAGAAACGTGAACAATTGACCAAGGTTTTGAAATCTACTTCAACAGACGAAGAAGTGATAAATCAAAAATGGGATGCAATGATGGCGTTACAAAAGATTCCTGCGAATTCATCTAAAATCAGACTACATAACCGTTGTGGTTTAACAGGTCGTCCTCGTGGTTACATGCGTCATTTTGGAATTTCAAGGGTGACTTTCAGAGAAATGGCTTTGGCTGGAAAAATCCCAGGAGTTCGTAAAGCTAGTTGGTAATATTATAAAGTTTAAAAAGAAATGACTACAGATCCAATCGCAGATTTTTTAACCCGTATACGCAACGCAAGCGCTGCTGGGTTGAAAATGGTTGAAATTCCAAGTTCAAACACAAAACGTGCAATGACACAAATTTTGTTTGATCAAGGTTACATTCTTAACTACAAGTTTGAGGATGACAACAAACAGGGTATCATTAAAATTGCATTGAAATACAATATGTCTACGCGTATTCCTGCAATTACCAAATTACAACGAATCTCTAAGCCAGGTTTAAGAAAATATGCCGGTTCAGAAGAGCTTCCGCGTGTATTAAACGGACTTGGTATCGCCATGATCTCTACATCCAAAGGTGTGATTACAGATAAAGAGGCACGCAAGTTGAATGTTGGTGGTGAAGTATTGTGTTACGTATATTAAAAATTGAAAGATGTCAAGAATTGGTAAATTGCCCATTACAATCCCTGCAGGTGTAGAATATGCACTGAACGGAAATGTAGTTTCCATCAAAGGAAAGAAAGGGACTTTAACACAAGATATAGATTTGTCAAGTGTTACAATGAGTTTGGAAGATAATATCCTTACGATTACTCGCGCTTCAGAAGCTCCGGATCACCGATCTAAGCATGGTTTATATCGTGCCTTAATCCAAAACATGATTGTTGGGGTTACAGACGGATTCAAAAAAGAGATGGAAATCGTTGGTGTAGGTTATCGTGCAAATGCAAACGGACAATTATTAGAATTGGCGCTTGGATTTTCGCATCAGATAATCTTTGAAATTCCTAAGGAAGTTGTTTGTACAACAGTAACTGAAAAAGGTAAAGCTCCAGTGGTAACGTTAGAGTCATACGACAAACAGTTGTTAGGTGCAGTCGCAGCGAAGATTCGAAGCTTCAGAAAACCTGAACCTTACAAAGGAAAAGGTATTAAGTTCGTAGGAGAAGAAATTAGAAGAAAAGCTGGTAAATCAGCAGGTAAAAAATAATAGGTAAAGTCATGGCACTAAACAAAGTTTTAAGAAGAGCGAAAATCAAACGCAGAATCAGAAAGAAAGTTTTTGGCACCTCTGCTATTCCAAGATTGTCTGTATTTAGAAGTAATAAGCAGATTTATGCTCAGATTATTGATGATACAACAGGTAAAACACTTGCCTCTGCAGGTTCGTTGAAGAATGATGCAGCTCAAAAAGCAGCAAAACTTGAACAAGCAGCAATGGTTGGAAAAATGATTGCTGAAAATGCTACGAAAGCTGGTATTCAAGCGGTAGTGTTTGATCGTAATGGTTATTTATATCACGGAAGAGTGAAATCACTTGCTGATTCGGCTCGAGAAAGTGGACTTAAATTTTAATAAGAATGAGTACGCAACAAAATTTAAACAGAGTAAAATCGGCAGATATTGAGTTAAAAGATAAACTCGTTGCCGTGAACCGTGTAACTAAAGTAACCAAAGGAGGAAGAACCTTCAGTTTTTCAGCAATCGTTGTGGTTGGAGATGAGAACGGAGTGGTTGGTCATGGACTTGGAAAAGCAAAAGAAGTAACAGAAGCCATTACCAAAGGAATTGATGATGCGAAGAAGAATTTGATTCGCGTTCCAATTCGTAAAGGAACTGTGCCTCACACGCAAAAAGGAAAATACGGTGGTGCTGAGGTTTTATTGAAACCAGCTACGGATGGTACCGGTGTAATTGCAGGTGGTGCGATGCGTGCAGTGCTAGAATCTGTTGGTATACACAACGTATTAGCAAAATCTCAAGGGTCTTCGAATCCACACAATGTGGTAAAAGCTACAATGGATGCGCTTTCTAAAATGCGTGATGCAGCAGCAGTTGCTCGTCAGCGTGGAATTGACCTTAATAAAGTATTTAACGGGTAATTTTTCAAACAATGAGTGTAATTAAAATCAAACAAGTAAGAAGCGCCATTAAACGTCCAGCTGATCAAAAAGCTACGATTAAAGCATTAGGATTTAAACGTCTAAATCATGTGGTTGAAAAAGAAGGAACTCCGCAGATTTTAGGTATGATAAATAAGGTAAAGCACCTTATTCAAATCGTTGATTAATAAGATAATAACTTAGAAATGGGTTTACATGATTTAACACCGGCCGCTGGATCGGTTAAAAGTGAAAAAAGAATAGGTAGAGGACAAGGATCAGGCCGTGGAGGAACATCAACACGTGGTCACAAAGGAGCTAAGTCACGTTCTGGTTATTCGAAAAAGATAGGTTTCGAGGGAGGTCAAATGCCGTTGCAAAGACGAGTACCTAAGTTTGGTTTCAAGAACATTAACAGAGTTGAATACAAGGCTATAAATCTTGATTCGCTTCAAATGTTAGCCGAAACTAAAGGAATTTCAGAATTCAATTTAGATACCTTCTTGGATAATGGTTTGATCTCTGGTACCAAGTTGGTGAAAATTTTAGGTCGTGGCGAATTGAAGGCTGCAGTTAAAGTAACTGCACATCATTTTTCTGCAACAGCAACAGCAGCAATCGAAGCAGCAGGGGGTAGTGTTACCAAAATCTGATAATAAATCGAAATGAAAAGATTCATAACCAATCTGAAAAACATTTGGAACGTAGTTGAACTTCGTCAACGAATCCTATTAACCTTGGGGTTGGTACTTGCATACCGGATCGGCTCGTTTGTAATTCTTCCAGGAATTAACTACAGTATACTAGAAAGTGCCTCTGCAGGTGGTTCTGAAACTCAAAAAGGAATTGAGAATTTATTGTCTCTTTTTTCTGGGGGTGGTTTTACAAATGCGTCTATTATGGCCCTAGGTATAATGCCTTACATTTCAGCGAGCATCATCATGCAGTTGTTAGGTATGGCTGTTCCAGCAGTTCAAAAACTTCAAAATGAAGGGGAATCAGGACGTAAAGTAATTAATAATTATACCCGAATTCTTACCATCGTAATATGTGCGCTTCAAGCACCTTCTTACTTGAAAATGTATGTTGAGCAAAAAGGGGCATTGCCTGATGATCCATCTACATTTTGGTGGGCACAAACCATAATTATCTTAGTTGCAGGTTCAATGTTCGCCGTGTGGTTAGGAGAGCGTATTACAGAGAAAGGAATTGGCAATGGAATCTCATTGTTAATCGCTGTAGGTATTTTATCCCGACTTCCAGGAGCTTTCATTGCAGAGGTTGGAAAGTCTTTTGAAGGAGGTAACCTTATCAAGTTAGTATTAGAAGTTATCGTGTTAATGCTAATTATTTTAAGTGTTATTCTCATAGTTCAAGGGGTACGCAGGGTGCCACTAAACACAGCAAAAGGTGTGGTTGGAAATCGCGCGGTAGAAGCACAACAAACAAGAAATTACCTTCCTCTAAAAGTTAATGCAAGCGGGGTAATGCCGATTATTTTTGCTCAGGCAATACTTACGATTCCAATGACTATATTTTTGAGCGCAACCGACTCCAAAGGTGGAGGGGGTATTGTTCAACGCATTTTGAGCGATCCATATGGTTTATGGTATAATGTTATTCTAGTGGTGATGATTGTAGTGTTCACTTATTTTTATACTGCAATTATGATTAATCCACGTAAGATTGCGGATGATCTTAAGCGAAGCGGTGGGTTTGTTCCGGGCGTAAGACCTGGTGATGACACTGCGCACCATATAGATGATTTAGTAACACGAATTACCTTTCCAGGTTCCCTGTTTTTAGCAGGTATTGCGGTGATACCAGCAATTGCGAAAATTGCCGGAGTTAATGATTCATTTGCGATGTTCTTTGGAGGTACTTCACTTCTAATTATGGTTGGTGTTGTGCTTGACACACTTCAACAGATTGAAACGTATTTGTTGAATCGACATATGGATTCATTAATGGGTGACACCAAGGTGAGAGGAAGAAGAGGAGCTAACGAATTATCAGGATTTTAAGAAATGGCAAAACAATCATCCATAGAACAAGACGGTACTATTTTGGAAGCATTACCCAATGCAATGTTCCGTGTTGAACTTCAAAATGGACACGTGATTACTGCGCATATCTCTGGTAAAATGAGAATGTTTTACATTAAAATCCTCCCAGGAGATCGAGTTAAGGTAGAAATGTCACCATATGATTTAACAAAAGGTAGAATTTCATTTAGATATAAATAATTAATACATAGAAAATGAAGGTTAGAGCATCTGTTAAAAAGCGAACTGCGGATTGCAAAATTGTAAAGCGAAAAGGAAGGGTTTATGTGATCAACAAAAAGAACCCGAAGTTAAAACAACGTCAAGGATAAAATAAGATATATGGCACGTATTGCAGGTATAGATTTACCAAAAAACAAAAGAGGAGTTATCGGATTAACCTACATCTATGGGATTGGACGTAGTACTTCTAAAAAAATTCTAAACGATAACGGAATCGACGAAAACGTAAAAGTTCAAGATTGGAATGATGACCAGTTGTCGGCAATTCGTAATTCTGTGAATGAAGTTAAAACGGAAGGTCAATTGCGTTCTGAAATTCAATTAAACATTAAGCGATTAATGGATATTGGTTGCTATCGTGGTATCCGTCACCGTTCAGGTTTACCTCTACGTGGTCAGCATACTAAGAACAATTCTAGAACAAGAAAAGGTAAGAGAAAAACTGTTGCCAACAAGAAAAAGGTAACTAAATAATAAGTAAGAACATGGCAAAATCCAATCAAAAGAAGAAGAAAAATGTCAAGGTTGAGGCTGCAGGGGAAGCACATATCCAAGCAAGTTTCAACAACATTATTGTTTCCTTGACAAACAACGCCGGACAAGTGATCTCTTGGTCATCTGCTGGTAAAATGGGCTTCAAAGGTTCTAAAAAGAACACCCCGTATGCCGCTCAGCTAGCCGCTGAAGACGCAGCGAAAGAAGCGCATGACTTCGGACTACGTAGAGTTCGTGTTTTTGTGAAAGGACCCGGAGCTGGGCGAGAGTCAGCGATCCGTTCTCTTCACAATTCAGGAATTGAAGTAACTGAAATTATTGATGTGACACCACTACCGCACAACGGTTGTCGTCCACCAAAGAAAAGAAGAGTATAATTTTATTTAACCAGTCATCGAAGGAAAATGCCTTAATTCATGACTAAAAATTAATAACAATGGCAAGATATAGAGGTCCTAAATCAAAAATCGCTCGTCGATTCAGAGATCCAATTTTTGGTCCTGATAAAGCACTTGAGCGTAGAAGTTATGGTCCCGGACAACACGGGCCGTCTAAACGTAGAGGAGGAAAACAATCTGAATACGCAATTCAGTTGGGTGAGAAACAAAAAGCTAAATATACCTACGGTATTTTAGAACGTCAATTCGCTAACATGTTTGAGAAAGCTTCTCGAATGAAAGGAATTACAGGTGAAAACTTACTTCAATTGTGCGAATCTCGTTTAGATAACATGGTGTTCCGTTTAGGAATTGCACCGTCTAGAAGAGCTGCTCGTCAGTTAGTTGGTCACCGTCACATTACCGTGAATGGAGAAATTGTAAACGTACCTTCGTTTCACGTTCGTCCAGGTGATACCGTAAGTGTGCGTGAAAAATCTAAATCGCTTGAGGCTGTTGTTTCTTCATTAAACTCGATTAACAAAAGATTAGATTGGATGGATTGGGATGGAGCAACCATGACAGGTAAATTGATTAATATGCCTTCTCGTGAAATGATCCCTGAAAACATCAAGGAACAACTAATCGTCGAATTGTATTCTAAATAATTTTTAATTTCAGCAATGGCAATACTTAATTTTCAAAAACCGGATAAAGTTGTAATGCTCCAATCGGATGCGTTTAATGGAGAATTTGAATTTCGCCCACTTGAACCAGGCTATGGCATTACAATCGGTAACTCACTAAGAAGAATTCTTTTATCTTCTTTGGAAGGGTTTGCAATTTCCTCTATACGTATTGAGGGCGTTGATCATGAGTTTAGCACCATGAAAGGAGTGGTTGAAGATGTAACGGAAATGATCCTTAATTTGAAACAAGTTCGATTTAAACAACAAATCGATTCTGTTGATAATGAAACGGTAATAGTTTCTATTACTGGTCAAAATACCCTAACAGCAGGTGATATCGGTAAGTTCACAAATGGATTTCAAGTGTTAAATCCAGACTTAGTGATTTGTAACATGGAACCTTCTGTGAAGTTAGAGATGGAACTTACAATCATTAAAGGACGTGGTTACTATCCATCAGAGGAGAATAAAATAGAAGACGCTCCATTCGGTACTATCTTCATTGATTCAATCTTTACTCCGATTAAAAATGTTCAATATACGATTGAAAACTATCGTGTAGAGCAAAAAACGGATTTCGAGAAATTGGTACTTAATATTACAACAGATGGTTCAGTTCATCCGAAAGAAGCGTTGAAGGAAGCTGCTAAAATTTTGATTCAGCATTTTATGTTATTCTCTGATGAGCGAATCACATTGGATAACGAAATGAAAACTGAAACTGAGGAGTTTGATGAAAGCTCGCTTCACATGCGTCAATTGCTTAAAACGAAATTGGTTGATATGGACTTGTCTGTTCGTGCCTTGAATTGTTTAAAGGCAGCTGAAGTTGACACCCTTGGTGATTTGGTTTCTTTCGCCAAATCAGATTTATTGAAATTCCGAAATTTCGGTAAGAAATCGCTTACGGAATTGGAAGACCTTGTAGATAATAAAGGACTTACCTTTGGAATGAATGTAGCAAAGTATAAATTAGACAGAGACTAGTCGCAAAGACCTGAGAGATGAGACACGGAAATAAATTAAACCATCTAGGAAGAAAATCAGCCCACAGAAAGGCTATGATTTCGAATATGGCTTGTTCATTGATTCAACACAAACGAATCAATACAACCCTTGCAAAAGCAAAGGCGCTTCGCGTTTTTGTTGAGCCGATCCTTACCAAATCAAAAACGGATTCTACGCATTCACGTCGGGTAGTATTCTCTTATCTACAAAATAAGGAAGTTGTTACAGAATTATTCAGAGACATTGCTCCTAAAATCGCTGAGCGTAATGGTGGGTATACCCGAATCATTCGTACAGGTTACCGATTAGGGGATAATGCTGAGATGTGTATGATTGAATTAGTTGATTTTAATGAAATCTATAACACAGATCGTACGAAGAAAACTACACGCCGCTCACGTCGCGGTGGTTCAAGTGCAACTAAAGAAACTGTAATGGTTGATTCAACTCCAACAGATTCTACGGATGCGCCTGTAGTTGAAGACGCTTTAATAATTGAAGAAGCACCAGTAGCTGAAGAAGCACCAGTAGCTGAAGAAGCACCAGTAGCTGAAGAAGCACCAGTAGCTGAAGAAGCACCAGTAGCTGAAGAAGCACCAGTAGCTGAAGAAGCACCAGT
>Ga0138286_1196851_pt1 | contig 17654 bp, 14 predicted proteins | sample S_130712_E_mt_FD_106902 | JGI IMG/M metagenome (GOLD analysis project Ga0138286, IMG submission 106902) | Freshwater microbial communities from Lake Simoncouche, Canada - S_130712_E_mt (Metagenome Metatranscriptome) | ecosystem: Environmental > Aquatic > Freshwater > Lake | place: Canada: Quebec... | reverse complement strand
TTATCCAGGAAGCGAAACGGTAAGTACACAGCTTTGGATGGCACACAACTTGCAAGTATCGACCGGAGGCACCTCAACTTGAGGGCCAAGTGTCGTGAAAGCGGCGGTAACAACAACCGAGGAGGTGTGTGATGGACTTATTAGCTGGTGCATTTGGCATCCATGAGCGTGCCCTCGGCGTGCGCAGTCAACGCTTGGAAGTGTTGTCACGCAATATCGCCAATGCCGACACACCGAATTACAAAGCGGAAGAGCTGGACTTCAAAGCCATGCTGAAAGAAACCACCCGCGAGTATTTGACCGCCACCAATGCCAAACATTACGCGGCGATAGAAGAACAGCCTGACAACGGACAGCGTTATCGCGTGCCATTCAACAGCTCATTCGATGGCAACACGGTTGAAATCAACGTGGAACAAGCGCAGTTTGGTCAGGCCGCAGCCGATTACCAAACCACTTTGAATTTTTTGGAAAACCGCATTGGTGGAATCCGTAAAGCATTGAAAGGGGAATAACACATGAGAACCCTCGACAGCGTATTTGGTATTGCAGGAACGGCGCTGAATGCACAAACCGTTCGCTTAAACACCACGGCTTCGAATTTGGCCAATGCAACCACGGTCGCGAAGTCCGAAGGCGAGGCTTTTCGCGCCAAGCGTACTGTTTTCAAAGCGTTGGTGAAAGAAGAGATGACCAATGCCGGCTTTCAGTACCAAGGCGGCGTGAAAGTGGACCAGGTGGTGGATGACCCAACCCCAATTCGCAGCATCTTTGATCCCGGCAATCCTTCGGCTGATGAAAACGGCTATGTCTATTTGTCGAACGTGAATGAGATGCAAGAAATGGTCGAGATGATGGCCGCCTCGCGCTCATACCAAAACAACGTTGAAGTGGTGAATACCGCTCGTCAATTGATGATGCGCACCATTGAAATTACCAAATCCTGAACATTGAAAGTTGATTGATATGGCCACCGCTTCCGCATCCAAAGCACCTTTGCCCAGTGGCATCGTGAGCTACGAAGATTACATCGCCAAAAACAAAGTCAAACCGACATCAAACGCCATGGACCAAGGCGCCTTTTTGACCTTGTTCACCACTCAACTCAAAAACCAAAACCCCTTAGACCCCGTGAAAAACGAGGCCTTTGTGGCGCAGTTGGCCCAATTCTCTCAATTGGAAGCGACCAACTCCATGAAGACCAGCATGCAAGCCATGGTGGAGAGTTTGCAAGGCGACAAGATGTTGGCGGGTGCGGCCATGATTGGTCGCAAAGTGGCTGTACCCAATGGCCCCTTGGTCTTGTTGGGTGGTCAACCGATCGATGCCAACGTGGATTTGCCCACCGGTGCAGATGGCGTGCAAATGCAAATCATGGACCAAAAGGGGCAAGTGATTCGCAAACAAATTTTCGGCGCTCAAATGGTTGGCCCCATGAAACTTTCTTGGGACGGCATGAATGACAGCGGAGCCAGCATGCCCGATGGAACCTACACCATGCAAGTCTTGGTCAATGCCCAAGGCAAAGCGATTCAACCTGTCGTCAACACCTTGGCCACGGTGCGCAGTGTCAGCAACGCGGGCACAGGTGACAACACTTGGTTACTTGAAGTTGACGGCGGCAAGAGCGTCAGTCTCACGGATGTCAAACGCATCGCCTATTGATACAGCAGCACAACGAAATACAACGGAGCAACTAAACCATGTCTTTTTTCACCTCACTCACCGGTTTGAATGCAGCTACTGCACAGTTGGGCGTTACATCCAACAACATTGCCAATGCGAGTACCGTTGGCTTCAAGCGCAGTCGTGCCGACTTTGGCGACATCTTCGCCACATCACCTTTGCAAAAAGCAACATCGACCATTGGTCAGGGTGTAACGCTCAAGCGGGTCACGCAAGAATTTGGTCAAGGGAATATGAACTTCTCGTCCAACACCTTGGACTTGGCCATCTCTGGCGATGGTTTCTTTCCTTTGAAATCGGCTGATGGGTTTCAAGACATCTTCACGCGCAATGGCTCGTTCATGATGAATGATCAATACAACGTCGTGAATTCAGCTGGACAACGTTTGATGGCGGCATCAGTGGACTCCACGGGCAAAGCCAATTTGAACGATATGAATATTTTGAGCATCCCGCAAAAAACCACCGGCATGGCCAAAGAAACTTCCAAAGTGCAACTTGGCTTGAATTTCCCGGCCGATGCGGGCGTGGTGTCCAAGGCATTCAACCGTAACGATCCCTCTTCTTACAACAAAACCACCGCCTTGACGGTTTATGACAAAGGTGGCAACGGTTATTTGGCAACCATTTACTACGCCAAGACACAAAATGCCAGCCAAGCAGACCCCAACAACAAATGGCAAACCTATGTGTATGTCGGCGACACCTTGGTGGCAGCCGCATTGCAACAAGCCACCGACCCGACATCGGGCGACAAAATGTACGTCAATAAATACGGCCAACTCAAACCTGAAAGCGAAGTGGGTGATTTGTTGGTGAATGCGAAAACACAAAAGTTTTCGTTGAATCAATTGACGGATAAACGATTTTCAGATCCCGCTGCAGTGATTGGTGGTAAGGCGCCTAACTTGAGCACATTGGCAGGGATTGATTTCAGCAGCTTGCCTAAATCGCAACTCGCCAATTTATTCAGCATTGATGTCGACAATACCGGCGTGCCCGTTCAAGTTGGACTGGAACATTTGGCGGGTAAAAATTTAAAGCTATCCGGTTCTGAAATTGCCAAGGAATTGACTAATGTTTTAAACAGGAAATTTGGCGATGAACGATATTTTAATTTCGCAGGGCAACAAAATTTCCAAGTTGCAGTGACCAGTGCCGATGGCAACTTCACTGAAAACCGCACCATTCAGTTGGACTCTTCCAACATGACCTACGAGCAAGTGGTTGACAAGATCAACAGCCAACTCAATGGCAGCAGTGATGTTTTGTCCAATGTCAACTTCAGTTCGACACCCACTGCCGGCGAATTCAAAGGCTACAACTTCACCATTGGTGGCAAGGTACTCTCAGGTGAAATTCCTTTGAAGTCGCCTTTGAGCACCAAGCCCATGGAAGACTTGGTGGCTGCATTGCAAACGGGTATCCAGTTTGACTTGCAACAACGCCTTGGCTATACAGCAGAAGAAGCCAGCAAGGTGACGGTTAACGTTCAAAATGGCAATGAGATTCGCGTCAACGATGCGTCTGGCAATCAAGTCTCTGATTTGAATCTGAGTCCTGTGAGTGCTGGATCGCCCGAGACCATCATTCAAAAATACCAGTCTGGCTCCATTGATATTGCGACCAAACCACCTGGACGCTTGATCATGCAAATTGGTGGAACACAAGTGGATCTTGATGTTTCCAAGTTGGAGACCATCAATATCAATACCTATGCCCAAGATTTGAAAATTACCTTGCAAAACCAATTGGCAACACAAGGCTGGTCTTCATTTGACATTGATCGAATTGACCTCAAGCCTTCTGCAGCAGATCCGACAACGATCACAGTGACCGATACGGGCGGACACCACATCACGCAAATGGATTTCGTCATCCCCGCAGATTCACCAGAAGGGGAAGATACGATTGTCGCAGGCACGGGTTTGTTGGAAACAAGTATTTCGTTGGACAACATCAATTTCGCCGACGCGCCATTTGATACCGAAAGCTTGCTCTCTCATTTTGGTGATTACACCGATCCAGCAACTGGTACTGTCACCAAGCATGGATTAAGCATTACGCTGGGAAGTGGCGACAAAGCCACTTCATACACCATTCCGTTCAATACCGATACGTTTGTCCATTTTGATGGCACGCCCGACAATGGTGGTGCAGATGACTCGGGATTGAGCTTTACAGACTTTAAACCCAATGATCCGTTGGTCGGTGCTGACCATTTGAAATGGTTTGCTGCAGATTTGCAAAACGCGATTCGCGCAACGACAGGCAACGCCAATCTGGCGGTGACCTGGAAAGCTGATACTGGCAGTCTGCAGGTGTCCGAAGTTTCAACCAGTGGTTCTGCAAATTTCATTTCAGAGTTAAAGCTCTCCATGAACACGCAAGACACCAACTTTGGCAGTAAATTGCTCAAAGGCAGTGCAGCGGTCGTGGTTGCTGCGACTTTAGATGCTGGTCAAAATGTGGTTGCACCAAGCTCCTTGACCTTGTCCAACGTCAGCTTCCCCTTGAATGTCAAAACCAATGGCGATGAATTCGAGTCATTCAATTTCAAAATTGACGGGAAAGAGTACCTGACCAATAACTTGGACAAACTGACATTGAGCAGTTTGCCAATCAATGATCTGGCAGTCGAATTGCAAGACAAAATTCGCTCAGCCTTGGTCAATGACGGAACAGGCAATTGGAGTCTGGACCGCGTGAAGAAAATATCGGTGGTCGCTGTGAATGGCAAAGATCTGAAAATTTCAGATGCGGGCGGTAGTGACATCACTTCGTTTTCTCTGACACCCAAGCCTTCGGCGACGAACTTGGTGTCGGTTGGTGCAAAGAGTTTGAGTTCAACCAAACTCAATAACGCGATCACAGCTGGGTACGATCCGGTTACTCAGAAGTTCTCGTTCATGCCCCCACTGAATTCGGGCATTACTGTGGCCTTATCAGGGGCAAATAACCAAATTGGCATTACCAGTTTGGTCACACAAGACGCAGGCAGTGATTTCATCTCAACTTCAGGTGCCCCATCATTGACCAACAGTTATGTTCGCCCTGCAAAAATGCAGCGCTACGGTTTGAAGGTGGAATACGACACGGTCAACGAAAAATTTATTTTCAAGTCGGGTTCTACGGGAGACAACTCCAGCATCAGCATCGGTTCACCCAGCACCTATGCATCGGAGCGATTGGGTATATTGGCCGATGGCAACTATGTTGTCAAACCTTCAGCCACCGCCGTTCGCGGTATACCCTCTGAGCCGGCTGTGATGACGGGCGCCCCGGTCAGCTTCAACACCAATAACAACTTCAGCGTCAATCTGACCAACAACAAATTTGTGGTGTCAGTAGATGATGTCAAGGGCACGATTTATCTTGAGCCCAAAGACTCTTACACCATGGACAGTTTTGTCGTGGCACTGCAAAATAGCATCAACCGCCTGGCAGGGCCACCCGACCAAGCGGGCCTGACAGGTTCCATGGTTTCGGGTGTCAAGGTCACGTTTGACAAGGCCTCCAATTGTTTGAAATTCACCACGGGAACAGCCAGCGCGAACTCGTTCATCAAGGTGGCTGGCGATGTTCAATGGGGCTTGGCCAATGTTGAAGGCAGCCGTGGTTCCACATCTTCGTGGATCAAACCGACGCAATACACCCAGATGGTCAACGGTGTTCCAGTCGCTCAATACATTGATGAGTTTGGCAAAGAAACATTCAATCCTGATGGCTTCAAAGCATTGCCTGAATGGTCGCCAATTTATCTTGAAAAAGGCGAGTTAACTTTTGATACCGCCGGTAACTTGGTTTCTCCCAAACAAGGTTCTCAGTTGGACACGGTGTTCTTGCCTGATGGCAAGGGTGCTTTGACCATCAACATGAACTACTCCAAATCAACCCAGTTCTCCTCTCCATACTCGGTCTTGTCGCAGTCGCAAGACGGCGCACCTGAAGGCGATTTGGTGGGTTTGTCTGTTGGTGACGATGGTTTGGTCAATGCCTCTTACTCCAACAGTTCCCAAAAATCCTTGGGCAAAGTTGTGTTGGTCAATTTCTCCAATCCGACAGGCTTGCGTCAGATCGGCGACACCAGTTATTACAAATCATCCTCATCAGGCACACCGAAATATGGTGAGGCTGGTTCGGCTGGTTTTGGCACAGTGCGCTCTGGTGCGACCGAACGTGCCAACGTGGACTTGACGCAAGAACTGGTGGACTTGATCACCGAGCAGCGTAACTTCCAAGCCAATGCCAAGGCGATTGAGACCAGCACCACGCTGACCCAATCCATTATTCAAATTCGTGCATAAAGCCCCTCCTTAGAGAATCGACATGGATCGTCTAGCCTTTAATGCTTCTTCTGCCATCACTGAAATGCGATTGGCCCGGCAAAACCTGGCCAATGACATGGCCAACATCGCCACCACAGGTTTCAAGCGCTCCTACGAAGTGTCGATGAAAGCCTTCAAAGCCGAAGGCGAGGGCTTTGATTCCAACTACCAACCCCAAGCCGCTCACATGGACTTCATACAAATGAAGCCGGGCCCTTTGATGGCCACGGGTCGCGACTTGGACATCATGATGAATGACCAGACCGTGCTGGGCGTGCAGTCTCCCAATGGCGAATTGGCATTCACGCGCCGGGGCGATCTGCACCTGTCGGTGAGCGGCGAACTGACGACGGGAAATGGTCATCCCGTGCGGGGTGAAGGCAACACCAACATCACCATACCGCCTGGTTCTAAGGTGGAAATCTCCCAAGATGGCCGTGTTTATGCCACGGATACGACTCAACCTGGCGTACAGCAGCCTCAGCTGGTTGCTACTTTATTACTCAGAGATGCCAGCGGTGCCTTGTTAACCCGTCGAGAAGATGGATTGTTCAAAGTGCACGATAAACCGTCAGGCGCGGATTTTGCTTCAGGTACTGGAAGGATATCAGTGACGTCACAGGCACTGGAGGGCAGCAATGTCAACCCAGCCGATGTGATGGTCAAGTTGATTGAACAGTCCCGCATGTTTGAACAGCAGGTTCGCATGGTGAAAACCAGTCATGACAACGATCAGTCTGGTGCATCCATGATGAAGTTGAGTTGATGAGTTGCACGCGGGGACTTTTACGTCTTTGAAGAACAGGGGTTAGCGATGGATGCAGCATTGTGGGTTTCCAAGACCGGCTTGGACGCGCAGCAAACGCGCATGAACGTCATTTCCAATAACTTGGCCAACGTCAGCACCACGGGCTTCAAGCGTGATCGTGCCGTTTTTGAAGATTTGCTTTATCAAAACATACGTCAAGCAGGTGGTCAAACCACCGCCAACACACAGTCGCCCACTGGCTTGATGTTGGGTACCGGTACCAAAGTCGTGGCCACCGAAAAACTACACATCCAAGGTAATTTGATCAACAGTCAAAACCCATTGGATGTCGCCATCATGGGGGACGGCTTTTTTCAAATTCAACAACAAGACGGCACCATCGCCTACACACGAGATGGTGCATTCAAACTGACAGGCACAGGCCAGTTGGTCACGTCGACAGGCTTTTTCTTAGAGCCCCAAATCACCATTCCAGGCAACGCCTCATCTCTCACTGTGGGTCGTGACGGCACGGTGTCTGTGGAATTGGTCGCTGGTGGTGGTCAGCAGGTGCTCGGTCAAATTCAGATTGCCAAGTTTGTCAATCCAAGTGGTTTGAAACCCTTGGGCAACAACTTGTTGGCAGCCACAGCCTCAAGTGGACCGGTGCAGTTGTTGCAACCGGGCACGGTAGGTGCAGGGGTACTGAACCAAGGTTCTTTAGAAGCTTCCAACGTGAATGTGGTGGAAGAAATGGTGAACATGATTGAAACCCAACGCGCCTACGAAATCAATTCCAAGTCGATTGAAGCCGTGGACGGCATGCTGAAGTATTTGAACCAAAACCTTTGATGGATTGAAGTCATGACGAAATTATTTTCTGTGTTGGTTTTGATCGCAAGCTTGCAAGCCTGTGCGACACCCGAGCCGGTGATGACCACACTCACACCCTCACCTGATTTCGCCCCGGTTTATCCCTTGGCCAGCGAGCAAAATCGACCCGCCACCGGTGGCATCTACGGCAACCGACAAAGTGACGCCTGGTTTGGCCGTGGTCGCAACTATCAGGTGGGCGATTTGGTCACTGTGTTGTTGAATGAATCCACCCAAGCGGCACGCAGTCAGAAAACTGACGTGAGCAAGGATGCCAGCAACACCGCCGTGCCCTCGGGTGTGACCCAGCGGTTGACACAACAAATACCGCTGCTCACTGGCGTGGACTTGAACGCTTCTAAAACCACCAGCAAAGGCAGTGGCACTGCAGACCAACAGGCCAGCCTGAGTGGTTCTGTCACGGTCACCGTGATTGAAATTCTGGCCAATGGCAATTTGGTGGTGCGGGGCGAAAAGAAGCTGGGCTTGTCTGAGGGCACTGAAGTGATTCAGGTATCAGGCGTGATTCGCCCGCAAGACATTGGTCCCAATGGCACGGTGCAGTCACTGCGTTTGGCCAATGCACAAATTTCATACCGTGGTTCAGGCGATTTGGCTGTTGCCAGCAAGCCCGGTTGGGGGACCAGCGCCCTCATGAAGTACTGGCCTTTTTAATGACGACCCAGGATAAGCACGCATGAACACCTCATATTTCAAACAAGCATTGATGGCACTGGCGCTTGCCGTGGCCACGCCAGCTTGGGCTGACCGCGTCAAAGATCTGGCCACGGTCGCCGCGCAGCGTTCCAATCAATTGATTGGTTTTGGTTTGGTGGTGGGTTTGCAAGGCACCGGTGACGATGCGTCGGTACCCTTCACCACACAAAGCATGAAAGCCATGCTGTCGCAGATGGGCGTGCGCATTGACGGCCCGTTGTCTGACTTTGAACAAGCCGCATCAGCCAGTCGTATCGATATTAAAAATGCGGCTGCTGTGATGGTGACCGCTGATTTACCGGGCTTTGCAAAGCCGGGCCAGCGCATTGATGTCAACGTGTCCGCCATTGGCAAAGCCACCAATTTGCGGGGTGGTAGCTTGATTCTGACCGCCATGCGCGGTGTGGATGGAGAAATTTACGCGCTGGCGCAAGGCGCGCTCACGGCCACTGGCATTGATGCATCGGCTGCGGGATCGAAGGTGGCGATTGGTGTGCCTACTGCTGGGCGAATTCCAAGTGGTGCCATTGTCGAGCGCATGGTTGAGACACCTTTTGAAAAATCAGAATTCCTCGTATTGAATCTGCGTGATAACGACTTTTCGACCAGCAGCGCCATTGTGGCGGCGATCAATTCAAAATTTGGTCCAGACGTGGCGCAAGCCGTTGATGGCACATCGATATCGGTACGAGCACCTGAAAACTTGAATCAACGTGTGGCCTTCATGGGCATGTTGGAAAACATCGAGGTGACACCCGCAGAGCCTAACGCGCGTGTGGTGATCAATTCGCGCACCGGCACTGTGGTGATCAACCGCGCTGTTCGAGTGACAGCCGCAGCTGTTTCACATGGCACGATTTCGGTGGCGATCACCGCCACCAACGAGGTGTCGCAGCCCAACCCCTTGTCGCAGGGTCAAACCACGCCTGTGCAAAACGCTGACATTGCGGTGTCTGAACCGAAAAACCCGATGTTCTTGTTCAAGCCGGGCGTTGATCTGCGCGACATCGTCGATGCGGTCAATCAAGTGGGCGCCAGTCCCTCGGCCTTGATTGCCATTTTGGAAGCGCTGAAAAGCTCAGGCAGCTTGCGCGCCGAACTGGTCATCATCTAAAACCATGAGCGACTTCATCAACACCAACAGCGCCAAGTCCTATTCGGACTTTTCGGCGCTGGGCGAATTGCGCGGCAAAGCCCAGCGCAATGAAGCTGGTGCGTTACGTGAATCAGCCCAGCAATTCGAAGCATTGTTCATTCAGATGATGTTGAAGTCGATGCGTGAAGCATCGAACGTCATGAAAAGCGACATGTTTCAGTCGAATGCGTTGGAGACATTCCAGGGCATGTACGACAAAGAGATTTCCATGCAAATGGCGCAGCGAAATTCACTCGGATTTGCCGATGTGGTGGTCAAGCAAATGACCGCCAATCAAGTCGCACCAAGTACGGCGGACATGTTGGCTGTTCGAAATGGCAGCAAATCGCTCATCCCAACAGGCATGCCATTGAATAAACCAGTGAATCCCATGAATTTGCAAGCCAAGCCGCAAGACGCCATGGCGTTGCCCAAGTCAAACATCAAGTCCTTGCCCCTCAACAGTCAATTTCAGCTGCCCAGCGCCGGGAGTGAGCCATGAGCGACTTGCTGGGCATCAGTAGTTCGGCAGTTGCAGCCTATCAGCGTGCTTTAGGCACGGTGAGCAACAACATTGCCAACGTCAGCACAGAGGGCTATTCGCGTCAAACGTCTACGCTGCAACAAAGTGCGCCGGCCAAGCAAGCCAACATGTTCTTGGGCACTGGTGTGATGTTCACGGCCGTCAAGCGTTCGTTTGATGCATTTGCGGAATCCAATTTGCGCAACAGCAATACCGATTTGTCAACCCAAGAGCCTTTGGTGAATTACACCCAGCGCGTCATGGACATCATGGGCGATAAGAGTGTGGGTTTGAGTTCGGCCTTGGACACGTTTTTCAATTCCGTGCAGGGCTTGTCAGTTGACCCCGCTTCCACGGTCATGCGCACCAGTTTCTTGCGCGCTGCAGAGGGTGTGGGCTCTCGATTTGCCGAATTGTCAGGCCAGTTGGATTTGGTTGCCATCGAGACCAAGCAGGGGTTAGAAGATGCGGCGAACCAAATCAATACCTTGACCGAGCAGTTGGCGTTGGTGAATCAACAAATGACACGTTCCCCAACATTGCAGGGGCAATCGCCTGAAATGCTTGATCGGCGTGACTTGTTGTTGCGCGAGATTTCAAAATTCACGCGCATCAACACCAGTTTCACGCCGAATGGTGTGGTGTCCGTCAGCTTAGGCACGACCATGAAACAGAGTTTGGTGGTGGATTCCACCAAATCAAGACCCATTGGTTTGAATCCAAATGCTTTGAGCAAGTTGGACATGGTGATTGAACCATATGGGAATACCGAACCCATGACAGGCACCAGTGGCGGCACCATGGGGGGGTTGAACACCTTCATCAGTCAAGTGCTGGATCCTGCACAAAAGAGTCTGGACTTTTTAGCCCAAACCTTCGTTGACGAAGTCAATGGCGTGCAGAAGATGGGGATTGATGGCTATGGGCAAATGGGTGTGGACATTCTTCGGATCGATCCCTCTGAAGATTCGGCAGCCAAAGGAATTCGGATCTTGCAGAATGACCCGTTGCGCGTGACCACAGGCGGTCTCTTTCGCGTTGGCGAAAACACCACCAACAGCAGTGATGTCACGGCCCGGGTGAGTTTCACAGCATCAGCGATGCCACTGGGCATCAGCAACCCTGCCTTGGATAACAACCCGTTCACGAACAATCCAGTGAACATTGATGTTGCAGGCAGTCGCTTGTATGCGCCGGTGACCACGGTGGCTGCAGGCATGGGGCCCACCACCATTTATATGGATAACGCCAAGCCTGGCCAAGCATTGCAACTGATCACACGCGATGGTCGGCAGTTGGTTGGTGCCACGCTCACCGAAGATCAGAAATTTCAGATGCTGACATCTGAAAATGGTTTCTCATCTGAATTGACATACAGCGATGCATACCTGAACAAATCGGGATACAACGGCTATATGGACACCAATGTGTTCTACGGCACCAAAGCCAGCGTCTTGTATGAACAGCAGTTTGATGCCTATGGCCAACCCAAGCCATCGACACCCATACCGGCCACGTTGACCAGCAACCGCGTGGTACCCATCGCTTCGTCAACCGAGTTGGTTGTCATACCCAAAGGTGCCATCAATTTGAATGGTGACCCATTGGGTGAACTCAGACTCGAAGCGGGTCAGGTTTTAGGTCCTCGCATGGTGGCCAATTGGTTGAATGCGGGTGTGGATGCGCATCCAACCTTCAGTTCAGACAAAACCAATCTGAATCAGTCGATCGCCGCTGCCGATGTTTCATTGGAAGTGAACAATGCCGATTTGCTGCCTGACGAAGGTGGCGTGATTCAAATTGGCGATGAACAAATCTATTTTGCGGGCAAAGAATTAAACGCAGATGGTCAAAAAACAATTCTGACCGGTTTGATCAGAGGCTTTAACAATACCAAGGCGGTTGCGCACACGCAATCGGCTGATGTGTTTGCCAATGATTTGCAGCATGCCGAAATTTTCAACGAAATTCGCGTCCCCGCTGCTGCTCTGGACTTCCACAAGCCACTCACGATCAATGGTGTGGTGATTGGCAAGTTGCCTTCGGGTGCCACGTTTCCCGTGCAGTACAAAGACATGACTTCTTTGGTGAACGTGATTCAGCAAAACAGCGATAAAACGGGCGTTAGCGCCCGCATTGCTGACAACGGCGATCTTGTTTTGGAGAATGTAAAAGGCCAAGAAGGAGAAGACATCACATTGGGTCCATTGGACGTTGGTGGTAAACCGTCCAATGTCTTGAACCTGAGGTTGACCGAAAATGCCGACATCTTTCATGGCATGGTTCGGATGAGCCGGCGTCTGGGCGATCCGGCCAAGTCCGATATAGGACTGACCTTTGGCACTTATGGTCCCGCGGATGCCATCAAACAAGGCACCCCATTTGATTTAAGTTTGGTGGGATTCAGAACAGCCGCTTACATTGAAGGCAAAGTGCCAGATGATCTGTTGGTGTTTGTCACGGGGCAAGGCAAAGCCACTATATCTGCCAGCTTTGAAGGCCAGCCGATTGATCCCAAGGACAAACTGCGCTCGCAAAGTTTGCAAGTGAAATTCATCGCTGCAGACAGGTACGTCATCATTGATGGGAAAACCAATACCCAATTGGTAGACCGCCACTATGACAATACCGTGCTTGATCCAGTGATCAGTTACCAAGGTTTGGCCATCAAGTTTTCTCATGCGCCCAATGTGGGCGATGTCTTCCAGGTGGATGGAAACCAAGACGGGATTGGCAACAACGAAAACATGTTGATCATGGCGGATCTGGCCAAAAAGCCCGTGATCGGTAACAAGACCTTGGCGGAAAGCTACATTGATCAAGTCAATAACGTTGGCAATGCCGCCCAACAAGCCAAGATCACGCAACAAGCTTTGACGGTAGTGAACGACCAAGCCAAAAGTGCGCGTGACAAAGTTTCAGGCGTGAATTTAGATGATGAAGCGGCTGATCTGATTCGTTTTCAACAAGGCTATCAAGCTGCAGCCAAAGCCTTGCAAGTGTCTGGTCAATTGTTTGATGCCATTGTGCAACTACGCTAATAAAGAGAACTGATCATGATCATGAAAGTATCTACCAGTATGTTTTTTGACAAGGCCAGTGCCCAACTGGGCAATGTGCAAAGAAGCCTTGCGAAAACGCAGGAGCAGTTGTCAACCGGCAAGCAAATCACCAAGCCGAGTGACATGCCCGACAAGGCGGCTTTGGTCACACGTTTGGAGTCCGAAATCGCACGCCAAAAAAACATATCAAGGCAATATCAAAGCCGTTGAAATTCGATTGACCGGAGAAGAAACAGCGCTTAAAAACACCAGTGATGTCATGTTTCGAATGAAAGAATTGGCGGTGCAAGCAGCCAACGACACCCTCAATGATGCAGACCGAAAAACGGTTTCCTTGGAACTCAACGAATTGCGCAATCAGGCTTTGAGTTTGGCCAATTCGCAAGATGCCAATGGCAATTATTATTTTTCTGGCAGTCGCGTCAACCAAGCACCTTTTGGTCCAAATGCCAAAGGCATGGTGGTTTACCAAGGGGACCAAACCCGCATGGTCGTCAACGTGGGCGACAACCGAAAAATGAACATGAATTTGCCTGGTTCCGATGCATTTGGTGGTGTCGTTCGAGACGATGGCAAAGGCGGCAAAGTGGGCGTGGGTTTTTTCCAAGCACTGAGTGATCTGATTGATGCAGTCAAAGGCAGTAATCGCATTGGTATTCAGCAAGGTATTGCGGAAATTGACCACTTGCAGCAAGGCGTGACCGAAGCAGAGGCCAAAGTAGGCACCGATTTGAATGTGGTTGATGCGCAAAACAACGTGTTGGATGAAATCACCCTGCGCTTGAAAACCACCATGTCTGATATTCAGGACCTGGACTACACCGAAGCCATCACCCGGATGAACAAAGACCAACTGGCGTTGGAGGCTGCGCAAAGTAGTTTTGCCAAAATTTCAAAATTAACCTTGTTTAGTTACATCAATTAATCATTCAAGATTTTTATTTTTGAGCCGATCACAATCAGTCGAACCCTTATTTGACCCATGGCCACCTCCGCAGTTACTTCCAGCACCACGACCCCGGCCACCACCCAAAATGCGGCTGCGCAATTGGCTGCGGCCAACAAAGCCAACGCTCAAAAAATCATCAGTTCGTTAGGTGCGGGCTCAGGTGTTGATGTCGCTTCACTGGCGCAAAACTTGGTGAATGCCGAGAAGGTGCCACAAGAAAACGCGATCAATTCCAAGATCACAAAGAATGACAGCAAAGTCAGCGGCTTGTCGGCCGTGATGTTCATGATGTCAGAGTTGAAAACGTCATTGACGGCGCTCAAAGACAAGGACAACTTCAATTCTTTGACCGTTGCCAACACCAATACCAATGCGGTGACTGTGGCCGCGACGCCATCAGCTGCTGTGGGCGACCACAGTATTGTGGTCAATGCGATCTCTCAAGCACAACGAAGTGTCAGCACGTCCTCGGCTTCTGCGAGCACTGCTTTGAATGGCGGTCGTGGCTTTGCATTGACCTTGACTGCCAACAACGATGCCAATACAGGCATCACAAAGTCTTACGGCACTTATTCGGCATCCATTAACACGCCGTCCTTTGGCACCGTACCCTCCGTCAATGACTTCAAGAATTTTGCAGTTGATATTGACGGCAAAACTTTTAATCTGGCCCCTGCACCTGCCACGGCCACCCTGACAGACTTGGCGGCAGATCTTCAAAAGCAACTGCGTTTGCAAGATGGCAGCACCGATTTAAGCGTGGTGTTTGATGGCACCAACATCAATATCACTTCGGCCACCACCAGCCGAAAAGTCACCAATCCAGCGCTGTCCAAATCGACTGTGGTGAATTTAGACACGGGTGCCAATGCAGGTTTGAATGCGGTGAACACCATCACGGGTGCCAAATTCGGAACCATCCCCTCGACCAGTGATTTCAGTACGTTCTCAGTCACATTGGCGGGTACCACCCGTACCATCTTTCCTGCACCTGCCAAAGCCAGCATGGATGAATTGGCAGCGAATATCGAGTCACAGTTGCGTGCCTTGGAGGGCAACAACGATATATCTGTCAGCTATGAAAGCACAAGTGGACTGAAGGTCACTTCTGCTTCCGGCAAAGCAGTCACAGGAATTGCGCTGACCAAACGCACCTATGACGACACGCCTGCTGGTGTGGTCGCGGCGATCAATTCATCCAATCGCGGCTTCAAAGCCCAGCTCATCAATGACGGTAGTGCAACGCCATTCAAAGTCATGATCATGGGTGCCAATGGGGCGACAGAGGGATTCAGCATCAGCAGTGATGATGGTGGCGGCGCGTTCGGTGCGAGTTTTTCGGTACCCGCGGGTTCTGCCGCCTCAGATGCCAGTGTGACGGTTGATGGTTTAACTTACATTCGCAAAACCAATGCCATCTCAGACATTGTTCCTGGCCTGAGTTTGAACCTGAAAGCGGTCAGCAGCACACCTGCCAGTATCAGTTTGGCACGCGACACATCTGCGTTGAAAACCAAGATCACTGCGCTGGTCACGGCCTACAACGACTTTGACAACATAGTTAAAGAAACCACCAATCCAAAGTCGACCCTGGACACCTACGGGGCCACCTTGGTCAGCGACAGCACAGTGCGCATGGTGCGTCAGCAAATGCGTTCCTTGATCTTTGGTGCATCAAGCACGCCAGGCACCACCTACAAATCACTCAGCCAAATTGGCTTTACCTTGGACCAAACCGGTGTGTTGACCTTGGACGAAACCAAACTCGATACCGCGTTACAAACGGGCGTGGACGACGTCGCCAAGATGTTCACGGGCGGCTACAACAAGCTCAGCAGCTTCACCACCTTGCCCGCAGGTATTGCAGGGGACGCCGTGAAAAAACTCACCAACCTGTTGGCACCCACTGGTGTATTGGTGAGCAAAAGCGACAACGCGAACACCGAGAACACGAAATACCGGGAGCAACTGACCAAGTTGCAAACCCGCATGGATGCATTGCTGGCCCGCTATCAGAAACAATTTGCGGCGATGGACAGCATGGTGGGCAGTGTCAACAGTCAGAAAACCAGTTTGAAGTCGACGTTTGACGGCATGATGGCGACCTACACCAACAAATAATCTATTTACTTGACGCGGATGATGCGCCAACCGTGGTCCATTTTGCGAAACACAAACTTGCGCGGCAGTTTGCGGGTGCGGACAAAGTAATACGACAGCGCCCGCAAGCTATGGGCTTTTTTCATGTCTTCACAAAAGATGCTGTCACCAACATCCAGGTTCTCAATGGTGAGGATGTTGCTGGTCAGCGCCAGTTGATTCAGTTCGAGTCGTTCGATGATCATGTGCATATACCCAAGGGTGTCCCCTGGCAGAATCGGCACGATGCAACAGAACTTGAGTCTGAAATGAAAAATATATATAAGAAATCTTTAGATTTATTTCATGTATTGTTTGAGTAAGTAAGAAACCATTTCTTGCGATATATTGGCCTGCGCCAACATGGCCAAAGAGGCGTTTTGCTTGATTTGCGCCACCGCCAAAGCGTTGGTTTCAGACGCCAAGTCATAGTCCATGATGTTGCCATAGGCTTTTGTGGCATTGGTCTTGAGCTTGCTCACGTAGTCCGATTGGTAGCCCATGCGATTGATCTGCGCGCCCACCATGGCTTGGTAACCCGACACCATATCAATGGCATCCGCCAACGTGGCCAGTGCATTGCTGCCCCCCGTGGCGGAGGAGATATTCAATTCAGAAACTTTTTTGTCCCCCATGGTGCCGCCATAAGTGCCTTCTCTGAAACCAATGGCCTCTAAGCTGGTCTTGCCATTGGTTCCCGCTTCAATGGTGAATTGGGCGTTCGACTTCAAGGTCACCGTGGACCGGTAGGTGGCTGCTGTGACCGCGGAATTGGCGGACAAGCCGGCGATGCCAATGGAAGCACCCGTGCCGTCGCTGGTGGCGATGGAAATATTGCGCCCATCCATTGCCGTCAAGGTCACACCATTGCTGTTGTTGCTGGCCACCACACCGGTGCTTCCTTGTTCGGCATTGAGCGCGGTCACCACATCGTCAATGCTTGTGAACCCGGTGCTACTGATGGAGATACCGTTCAGGTAAATGGTGGAGGCCGTCGAACTGGTGGCAAAGCCCGTACCGACCACCACTGTTGGATTGGCTGTGGCAGTCACACCTGTTTTGCTGGTTTGCCGGTTGATGGCGGCCGCCAAGGCCATCCCGCTGGCCACTTTGGTCGAGGAGGTGGCGGTGGCATCAGAGGCCGTATCGTCGGATGAAAAACTCTCTCCAATTGCATGGCCGTTGATACTCATATCGCCGCTGGCAATGGCTGTTGGGGCAGATGTAGACGCACCCAGATTTTTGCTGGCCACCTGCGCCACGTTGGCCGAGTAGGTACCCAGAGCCAAGTCGGCATTCGCCAAGGTACCACCCACACTGCTGCTGTTGACGATTGGGCTTTGGTCCAGGCTGCGCAAGCTGTAGGTGCCTGCGTAGGTGGTCGCTGCCGCAACGCCTGTGTTGAGTTCGTCAAGCGAGCCGCCGTAGGCCACCGTGATGTTGCGACCATCACTGGCGATCAGGCTCACGCCCAGGTTGCTGCTGTAGCTGTCC
>Ga0138286_1007806_pt1 | contig 19271 bp, 1 predicted proteins | sample S_130712_E_mt_FD_106902 | JGI IMG/M metagenome (GOLD analysis project Ga0138286, IMG submission 106902) | Freshwater microbial communities from Lake Simoncouche, Canada - S_130712_E_mt (Metagenome Metatranscriptome) | ecosystem: Environmental > Aquatic > Freshwater > Lake | place: Canada: Quebec... | reverse complement strand
GTCGGCCATGCCGTGGTGAAACTTCGGGATACGGAGAGTGGTACGACGTTAGCTTTGGATGCGACGGGCAGTGGCGGACCTGTGGAGTGGTCTCAATTTGGCCTGGAAGAAGTATTTGAAGTCAATAAAGACCGGTTTATTAAATATCAGGATATTGATGAGAACTTCCGTACGGCTTTAAATAGTTCTGGCGTGACGCCGGCACAGTTAATGGATAAAATTTTGAGCGCCGATGCGGATTTGCAGCATACGTTATCTCGATATTTGGACATTCCGTCTTTTGCTCCCGGCGGCAGCGTGAAAAGCCATAGTAGCTTTCTTCGGACGGATCCGACGACTAGACAAACCTATGTGATTGGATCAGAAGCGCCAGCCGAACTGATTGCCCGAGAAGCCTCGGTGAATGCAGCGTTAGGCGGAAATGGGGATTTTATTGTGAATGGCAAAATTTCCGGGACCACTCGGTTTTTTGACATTGAGAAAAAAGAACTTTCTGGTAGCCCTCCCACCGTGGACGGCATTTATTATACAACTAAAATTAGACCCGAAGAGTTTGCCTCTTACTTTACTGAAATGCGAGAAGGCACCAACCGCGTCATGTTTATGTATTCGTTGCTTCAGACACGTCAGGCCCAACAATTTACGATTATTGCGGATATTTTTGCGGATGATGAGGATGCTGTAAAAGATCGGAATAAAAAAGTAAAAGAGTTTGATAGAGGTACGAAAAAACTTTTTTCATCAGTTCATAAATTTTACCAACAATTGAACCAAGGGGTTCAGCAAGTTATGGATGAATTATTGAACTTTGTGCGCGGTGCGAACCAAGCTCAATTTTCAATGTTACGGATGCGGGTTGAGTTTTTTGGTCAAGAAAACCCCGCTGCCGGTATTGCCACCGAGATGGTGAACGAAGCAACTGGTGCGTTTGAGTATGTTCGCGCCATGTTGTTGTACCAAGTGTCCCGGGATGAATTTGATATTGCCCAATACAATGCACAGCAAGTCGCCAAGCAGTCGGAAATTATTGGCGGCGGAATCCAACTTTTATATAGCCATTTGCCTCGATCCTTAGGTGAAAGGGAACAGGATTATAAACCTTGGATTTCTAAACGGATTTATCAATCAGCGTATGACATGATGGTGAAAGGGACAGGGAAACGTGCTATTTCTCAACAGTTTTTAAAGAATACTCAGTCCGAATTAAGCACCTTATCCACTATTATGTTAGATCGAGGGAGCGGTTCTCTTTATGATGGCGGTAAACACGATTATGAGGCGATTAATCTGGATTCTGGTAAATTAGGGACGTTTAAGCCTGGTGATTATACAACGTTAGGCGGCTTGTTCCAGCTTAGTGCGAATGAAACACCTCATAATAAATTGGGGGTTTTGGGTACAGGGGTTTATTTGGATTTGAACGTTGAAAAAGGCTTGCTGCATCGCAGTATGTTGACCTCTTTAAATAACTTTGTAGCCTTAGTGGTGTCGTTTCAACAAAATAGGGCGGCCATGATGCGGGATATTGTGGCGAGTTGGAATGGTAAAGCGATTTCGACGGCGGGGACCACGATGATGGCATCGGGTATCCAAGACGAAATTATGGTGGAAACCAATAAGCAATCAACGTTGGTGGATAACTTATCGGCGGGGATTCACCAAGTGGCCATGAGCACCAATAACTTGGTTAAATCCCGTATTGATATGTATAAAGCCAGTGTTCATGTCATTACGAAACCCGCTAAGTTTGCACTGGATATTGCCATTGCAGTGGTTGCGCCTTTATTGGCGGCTTCTACATTGGGTATTTTCTCTTTTATTAAACCGCTTTTTGATGCGATTGCCACGGGGGCCAATACGGTGGCCAGTTCGATTGTGAAATTTGTATTTTCTTTGGGCGATATGGGCTTAGAAGTAGATACTCCTGGCTTTTCTCGTCCTGTTTTACTTCAAAATAATTCTCTGTTTACGGATCAGTTGAATACGGCCAGTATGTTAGGCAGCCAGGCGGGCCGTACTGTGTTGCCGGATTATAGTGAAAATATTTACAGTAACGACAATATTAAAAAAATGGGGGCCTTTATTACCAAGCAGTTTTACGATGCCCGTGCGCAAGTGGCGCAAATGGACAATTCATGGAAACCCTCTTTTTATGATGACCGTGGCGACCAGATGTACTCGATGAATGGCTTTAAAACCGCCGCGATTGAATCGGCGAGTAAAAAAGCACAGCAGATTTATCAGGTATGGTTAATGGTATTTAAAACCACAGCTCATGTGCTTCGGGAAATCGCGGTGAGTTGGGGCGGTGGTGAAAAGCTGTCCAGTGGTTTGGAAGATTTGGATGCATTGGGCGATGCCATGGTGTCGAATGAACTCAATATTTTGGGTGCCTATAAACAAGAGATTCAAGATTCATTTGATGCAGCCAATTTAAGTGTAAATAAAGAACATGCTATGGCAGATGCGTATGCAAATATGGCAGCAGATGCGCTTGACGTAGCCGCTGGCTTTTTAGGCTTTATTCCGGTTGCTGGACAGCCGTTGTTAGCGGGGGTGAGTATTGTAAGTGAAGCGGCCAAAACGAACCTTAGAAACGCTGGGGTTTATGGACCTTGGAATGCCAAGTATCAAGACCGGCATTTATCGGGGACAGTTGACAATCAATTTAGTGAATTAGGCTTACTGGATTACTTTTCTAAAGCTAATCCTGATGAGTTGAAGGTGGACGGGTTAGCCGACGTGTCTCGGGTTTTAGATATTGTGCGAACCCGAGGTGACTTGAAGGTGCCCGTACCGACTAATATTCCGGCCAGTGAAAGTGCCAGAGCGATGAGTATCGCGGTGGGTGCCTGGGCAGACGAAAAAGAACGGTCTTTGCTGTATAACACTTATAAATATGGGTTATTAACGGATGCCGGACATGGAGAGCGAGATGGAACCCGAGGGGGTATCCGTTCTACGAGTGATGATGACGCCGCTGCCGCATTAGGGGGTGATTTTAGAGAAGTTAATTACGGTACTTTTATTCAGTTGAATAAAGAATTGATGGGGATTGCGAACGTTCGGATGATTTTGGGGATGATTCAACAATCTACTTTTGATGTGTTGGCGAGTATTGTGGATAACTTAAATCCAGGTAGCGGTACCGTGTCTAAGGCGGGTACTCAGTTTTTGGTGGCGATGTCAGATCGTCTTAATGAGTATCAACAAACGATGGTACAAGACTTTCAGAAAGAGTATAAGTCTAGGGTAGAGTCTTATAATGCCCACTATGCTAGCGGTATCTCGATCGTAGCGGAAAATATTGGGATGGCCGCGTATATTGCCGCCTTTATTTTAGTGCCCGGTACGAATGCGGAAGGTACTAAAAAGAAAGATGACGTTTCAAGTGTTATCGGCCGTTTAAAATTAATGATGACCAAAAGCCGCGTTGCTGGTTTTGCCAAGTCTTTAACCTCGGCTTCCGTGCGGTTGATTGCCGGTTTTGTGGGATTGTCAACGTTGAGACCTGTCCCTATGATTAACTCGAATTTATTGGGTGGGGCGGATGCTGAAAAAGACCAAAAAGAATTAGATAACATTGATCAAGCAATCGGTAAAATTAATGCCGATACGGGGATGTCTGAGGCTGAAAAGAAACAAAAAATTAGCAACCTTAAAGGGAAGCGTTTTCAAACTAAACTTAGAATTGCGGCTCGGAAACAAGCAAAGAAAATGCAAGATACCTTGAACAAAGATACCGGCGGTATCCAAGTTATGGGGGCCGGTAAAGCGGTGGTAAATAAAGCGAGTTATAGCTATCAAAAAGCCCAATATACCCGCCAAATGCGCGGGATGAAATTATTGTCTGAAATCTCTTTGGGGATGACAGAGCAAATTCAGAGCGTGGCTGAAGATATAAACCCTGGAGGCTTTGTAAAATCGACTGTAAATTTGCGTAAAATCTTGGGGACCATTGAAAAACAAGGTAAGCAAATGGTGGATGATGCGCAGTCAGCCGCTGAAAGTAAAGCTGAATCTATGACCCGGTCTATTGAGATGATTAAACAAGGGCTTACGCCTTTTCTTTCGTTTCTGCTGGAAATTATGGTATTTGACTTGGCTAAGGCAAAAGCGGATCGTGAAAAAGATAAAAGCAAGAAGGCGGGTGCAGAAGGGGCGACCCAAAATGCGAATTCGTCTCAATCTGTTGCGGCTAACCGAGAAAACAAAAGTGTGAAATCGCGTGCGATATTGGCCACGTCAAAATTTTTAGCATTCTTTAATAACTCCAAACAACAATTAAGCGCCATTATTGGGCATTTTGCGGCGATTGGGATTGCCCAAGGCTCGCTGCAGGCGATGGATTATTCGGATACAGAAGTGGGTGGATTTGGGGATTTACCGGGTGTGGGTGGTGGTGAAATTGACTTGCATAGTGACATTCCAGATTCCAGTCCGTTTGCCGGCATGATGGGCGGGGGCGGTTTGGATACTTTGGAAAACTCTAACATGAACATGTCGGTTGCACAGGCCAATGCGGAAGCGCAAACTCAGGTTTTGAAATCTACTCGAGAATCTTATGCGTTTGTAGCTAAACAAATGAATTCTATGATTTTGGGGGCCATGAAAAGCTCGGCAAATGAAAAAATGTTGGCCAAAGCTCAAAAAGACGCCGAAACAGCAAAGGCGAACCTTGTTTTAGCGGGTTTTCCTGTAGACCGGTTGCCTGAGTTTATGGCAAAAAAAATGACGAATAAAGAGATTTTAGATGCAGTCTACAACCAAGATGGTACGCCTAAAGAATACTCAGGTGGCGGTAAAGATGCCCCACCCGCACAGCCCGGTTCTCCTGCGGATAAAGCGGCCCCTTCGCCGGGTGCGCCTGTAGGTCCCGTAGACGCTGCGACTTTGGGGAAAGAATTGACAAACTTTAAAAAAGCCGATGTACAAATCAAGTACGTGGAGGGGATTAAAGGATCCAGTGGTAAGCCTGAAGATGAGGAAGCAGAAAAAGAAAAAAGCCGTCGAATGGCGGCAGGTCTAGATCCTAGTAAGCCCGCGGCCCCTATGGAGGCGTCTGGTTCTGCTGCCAGGACGGCTTATAAAGATGAAGATACTATGAGTTTGGATGGAGCCCATGTAGATCCCGAAACGCCTCGGGTTGCCATGGGGAATCAACGGGAACGCGCAGCTGAACTTTTAGAGCAAATTAATTTTCAACGTAGCGCATCTGCGGTTCGCTTTTTGGGAGGGATGTCTAACCTTGGCGATAATATAATTAAAGGCGCTAAGGTTCTTGCAGCCGCTACGGTAGTACTACCTGCAATGGCCTTAGTGGCGAACTATGCATTGGGGGTTGGGTTATCTGCCGGGTGGTTGGCCGCAAGTATAGGCGTAAGTGCATTGACAACGCTTGGCCTTGGAATTGCAGGGGCTACTAATTGGGCTTACCACGGGATACGATCTTTGTTTGGGGGTAAGAAATCGGATGCGCCCGAGTCTACGGCAGCACCAGGTTCTGATAGTGCAGCGGCCACGAATACGCCAGATCCTAGTACTCCTTTTTATAAAACAGCGTGGAAAATGATAGGTGAAAGTTTGCAAAATACGGGTCGCTCTGCTGTTCGGTTGGGGTTAGAGTTGGTGCCTATTCCTGAGCGTGCACTAGGGGGTACGAAAAAAGATGGCGAGGTCAGTGATACGGGTAAAACGGGGTTTATGGCGTGGTTTAAAGATTCTAAAAACCCATTTGCGCACTCTGGCTATGGCGCCTCTCAAGCCCGCTATCGTGAAGCCCTTTCTATTTTTCAAGTATTCAATAGAAAATCTAAAGATGCGGGTCCTAGTAGTGCGGGTAGTGCCAGCGCGCCCGCTGTAGCCCCTGGGAAAATTCCGGTAGCGGATGCTCAGCCTGCCGCGCCTGTTACTGGGTCTCATGTAGATGATGATGCGGTTAGTTTGGCTGGAGATCATGCTCATCAAGACGACGATACTAAGAGTTTGGCGGGGAATGACTTAGAAGCTCAACTGCCTGCCGCTCCGGTGATGGCTGCACCCGTTGCGTCTGCTAATCCTGCTAACCCTGCTACTCCTACATCGAATCCTGATCCCGTGCCTTATTCACCTCCTGCTTCTCCTGTAGTAGATCGGTTACTTCAGGGTATCCCGACTTCAGACCCTGGTGTGAAGCCTAAGAAGAATGAACTGTCTCTTGAGGGAAAAGATGAGGTTAGAAACAAGCTTTTAATGATGATGGATAAATTAAATGCGGAAGACCGCAAACGACTTGAAGATGAATATACAGAGAAGTTGGATCAAAACAGCGCTAAAAATATGGAAAAACGCTTGTTGGAGCGTATGATTAAAGCGGCCGAACAAGCTACAGAGCCGGTGGCCATATCTGCTGGTGCTCAAAAAGCGTTGAACCTCATTAAATCTTTTGATGAGGAGTCCTTCTTTAATAAAAAAGCAAACGTGTTGTTGAATATGTCGAATGAGGCGTTAACGCAAGCGATGTATGAGTCTGGAACTTGGGGTGCACGGGGTGAACACCGGGATGCGTCTTCTTATACCGGTAGTTTAATTCAACTTTTAGCGAACGCGACACCGTCTGAAAACGAAAATGAAACCGGTCGGCTTAAAGGCGCTGCGTCTCCCGGCTATAACGACTTGGCTTTATCGTTTAAAGAACGGGCCGAAGCGGCACAAACCGCCGCGACCCATAAAACGGGTAGCCAAGAAGAAGCGGATTTTTGGGCGAGTATGTCTCAAGGGATGACACGGTTTATTAGCGAGATTCAATATAGTTCTAGCAATATTTTCTCGATTACGTCTTTGGGTAAAGCGGCTGGATTAAACGATGATGATATTGCTTTGCTTCGCACAAAACCTTCTTCTAAAGGCGGTCGCGCCTTATTTGATATCAATAAAGATGGGGATACCGGTTTCTTTAAACAAGAAAAAGGCAATATGGATGATAATTCTCGAAAAGAGTCGATTTATTCCATGTCAGATACGACGTTGATTAGCCGGATCCAAAAGCTTTATGGGTTTGATGAGGATAAAGCTGTTCGATTAGCGGCTGTGATGCGGGGGGCTGCACCTTCTACGGTATCTAGTACCAAAATGATGGTAGAGGCTCGAAATGCCTTGCTTAAAATCCAAAGTGATATGGCCACCTATATGCAAAAATTGGTGACTCAGGAAGCTGGGATTCGGGGCCAGTCTCAACTGGCAGGGGAAGTCGGGAAGGTAGAAGGCGATGCGTCTCAGTTAACCGCTGGATTAAATTCAAAATCAACGGAAGACTTAAAAGATATCGCAGCGAAAATGGAAACCGTAAAAGTACGTATGACCTCTATGCACAATTTTATGGACCGATTTGAACGCGGTGTTACGTCCTTATTAGAAGTTCAAAAAATGGCCCGTCATTCGGCTCCAGGTGCTGTGTTTTCTGATGATATCCAAGCCACTTTAAAATCGATTGATAGAGATAATCCTGAAGACGGTATGCGGGCGCGTGTCATTTTAGAAGATGCGGGCGTGCTAACTAAAGGGGGTAATGTTAAATCCGAATTTTTGGCCACTGAAGAAGGGATTACCGCGAAATTACCTAAAGGCACACCTAACGAAATAGGTCGCCAAATTTTTATGGCCTTAGGTGAATTGAAATACCAAGATGTTTCGAGCGCCGAAGATATGAACAAATTAGTTGAGTCTAAGTTAGCCCTTTTGTTTGATAAAGATAAAGCCAAAGTTAACTTTAATACTACCGATAACCGGGACGCGATTACAGGCTATTTAGTCACTCAATCTACGGCACGCCAAGCTAAAGCAGATGAAGTGATTGGCCTTATGGAGGCTAAATGGGGAGGCAATCTTACCCAAAATGCTGAACTTAGAAAAGATGTTTTAAAATTATTATCGGGAGAATATAACAATACGGATGGCATGAATCAAACGCGACTCAAAGGCACGTACACCATTGATTCGGTTCAAGCGCAATTGAAAAAAGCGTTGGATGACGCCAATACCTTTTATGATCCTAACACCGACGCCAAAGGCACAACGGTGTTGCTGCAAGAAATGAGTAACTCCCTTGAAACCTTGAAATTATCCGAAACACAAGCTCAAGAATCTATGATGACCTCGATTAAAACGGGGCAAGTGCAGCTTGGGTTTAAAGAAGAAGGCGCACGTCAAGAATTGTCTGGATCTTGGGGTGGGTTTACCAGCACCGTGGCCTCTCTTGCGATGAGTCCTGTTTATTTCTTGAACTGGGCGACCAACGGACTGGGTAGTAGTTCCCGCAAACATAAGGTTGAAGATGCGTTGGATATGGCAGCCGGTAAAGTGTCAGACGCTACTAACTGGGGCGTTAATAAACTGGGAAATGCCGTGGGTGTTCGGGCTCGGGTACAGTTGAAAAAATTACTGGCTGCCGAGCGTGAAACTGAATTTGGTATTGATAGCGGGGTGACGGGCCAACGGTATGTAACCCATCTTCAGACTAATATCGCGATGGATCCTAACCGATTTAGGGGGATGAGTGAAGCGACCGAAATGATTCAGCCGATGTATGAGGCGGCTCAAACGTGGATGGCGGCGTCGAAAGCGCTTATTGGTAAAGATGCGGATCAAAGTGCCCACCTCCTTAAAATGAGAGAAGCCGAGCAGCAAGTGGGTCAATTTATGACCAAGGCAACAGATGAGATTGCGGCTGATATTCAGAATGGTTTGTTTTCGCAAGCTGCCGACCGATTTTTATCCTTGATGTTGGCGCAAACGGGTGGGTTTGGAAACGAAGTTCGGGATACCATTTTTGCAATGGGTGCGATGATGCTACGTAATATGGCGGCGACTACACTTAATCAAAGCGATAAATCGGTGGCCGATCCCTTTGAGGCCTTTATGCGGGCACTTCAAGGTGCCTCTAGCCGAAATCCTTCTGAAGCTAAAGACTTTATGGCGCATATGATTAACATGGCGTCTTCTAAAATTTCGTTCTTTACCACCGATGTGGATTCTGCCGATACGGCCGGTCTTGGATTTTCACCCGACATCATGAGGGTTAATAAATTTGTAAATAAAGATTTCTTGACAAACGTTTATTTTGGTCATATGATGAATCCGGAGGCGATGGACTTAGAGTTACCTCGGGATATTAAAACCAATATATATAAACTGGCCTTCTTAGAAACCCGGGATATGCCTGCAGCGGATGATTTGATGGATGCAACCGCAGCTCGATTTAGAGAACGAATGTTGGGGTCCTCAACGTTGGGCTTCTTTATGGGGGATATGAAACCTCAAGAATTTAGACAATTTGCCCAGTCCTTTACCGATATTGAACAACAAGTGATGGTGACGGCTTTAGCGGCGCGTACTGAAGGGGGGGCAACTGCAGGCGGTCCGGTTAATGCGTATGAAAACATGCATAAGAAGTTAATGGAAGAAGCTAATAATAAGGATTTAAGTCCTAAATTACGTTCAAAATATCGTCGGGCTGCCGAGCTAGATACTGAAGGTATTTGGACTAGAGCGGGAATAAACCGTGGAGCTTATGAAAGTGACGTTGAAGTAGGCAGTAATTTGGATATGCAACGTCGGCGTCAGGCGGCTGGGGCTTTAGCCCGCTTGCAGGCGTTTAGAGGCAATCGGGAAGAAACGCAAAAAAATGCTTTGGGCATGGTGGAATTGGATCATGATTATGCTATCGGCGCCACACGGACAGCCTCTTCTTCTAATCAGTTAAATAAACGCTTAGCGACTTTGGAAAACTTAAAAGTTACCGCCAATAAAATGGATCCATTCCCTGCTATTGAAGATGAACTTCGACGCCCTGAATATAGTACGATGACGGACGACGGTAAGGTTAGATTTGCACCGGGATTAGGGGCCCATTTGATGGAGTCGGTGGATGCGTTTGCCACAGCGGCTACCGATGCCTTAACCGTTTCAGGTGGGGCGCAAGCGGGGGTTTTAAACTTTGCGGCGTTCTTAGCCAGTGGCGTTCATACGGATGACTTTAATGCCGACGAAATTAAAGGATTTTTACGATCGTTTGGCGAACGACTTCATGCCCGAATGGATGTGAGTGTGTATGCAGACTTACTTCAAAGTACGGCGGCAAGAAATACAGCGGTTCAAGGTGTTCAAGATGCATCCGTAGTAAATGCGCTGAAAGCGATGAGTTCGGCTGATCTGCAAACGGTTGCCCATGCTCCGAGTTTGGATGACCTTCGTACGCAATCCGCCTTTACCGCGTTTGAATTGGGACTGCGAGATGCGAAGGATGTTAACTCGATCGATGCCTTAGAGGCCAAGCGGTATGCCCAACGACGTAATATTGAGGACATTGTGACTCGGTTGGAGCGCTTAGAGCCTCAGGCTGGGATTATGCATGCGGGTAATACCGATGCGTCCTTAATGTCCTTAATGACAAGTGAAGAGGGCATTAAACGGTTGGCTGAAGTGGGCGTAGCCGGTCGGGCCATTGGTGTGAATGATGCGGTTATGGATCGGTTTTATAAGCTTGTAGACCGTCAAATGAAAGACCAGCCGGGTCTTCGTACTGAATTTGAACGGGCTGTTGCCGAGCAAGTCGCCGCCGTAGCTACTCGATACGGCACGGCTACGGATGGGGCTAAATCCCTTTATGAAGGGGTGTCGAAGGTGATGAAAGATGCTAATTTCACGACCTATGCGGCTATCACGGGAGCGGCTCAATTCCAACGCACCCCTCAAGAAGCGAGTGAGCGCTGGGGTACCTTGAAACCCTTAGACAGCGCGAATTATGCTCGGGCACAATTTGCGGACTGGGCAACCACTAACCCTGAATATGCAGTGGCCTTTGTTCAAGATGTTTATACCGTATCGCCGGCTTTAGGTCTTTCGATGTTCCGCCGTCTTGATATGCTCACCCCTCAAAAATTAAATACTGAGCAACAAATTTCGTTAGAGCGATTGCATAATTTGGTTGCAGAAAAAGTAGCTAAAACGGCGGGGGATGCGCGGGGTTTCTGGACCACGGCCCGAACAGAATTGGATCGATTTGTACCCGCTTCGCTTCAAAGTAGCCGTAAGTTGGAATGGGAGGGTGGAAATGTAACGCAGCAACGTAAAGTAGTGGCGGGTATTTTAGCCCAGGATGAGCGCTTTGCGATGCGCGACAGAAGTAGCACAAAGTCTCATAATATGGTCACGGCGTCTGAGCTGATTAAGAGTAATTTGGAAGGCCTGTTAGCCGAGCCTGTTGCGGCTAAAAAACAAGGTGTTATGGATGCCATTCGAAAAGAATTGTCTGCGTCGCTAAAGGGTAAAGTATTAGTCGATACCATGAATGATGTAGCGACACACTATGATACGGCTGAGGCTCGTAACCCCAGCAGTACCCTCGCCGACTTAACGAAAGTGATCACGGCGTCTCTAAAAGCCGCCGGCGTTTCTACAAAAGTAAGTGATGCCGCCTTGAAAAACATGGAGGTGGCTCAGCGGCCCATGACCCCACAGGAGATGCAGGCGTTTATTGCAGACATTCAGTTAGATGCACGTAATAACGATGATGTGAAGTTGATTAATCAGTTGATGCATTTGGTGGGTGGGGCTCCCATTCCGTCACCGACGGCGGCGCTTAGAACAGCAGCCGCTTTAGAACCGAATGCCGACGCCAGTTCTATTCTAGACAGTTTTGGCCCACCATCAGATGTCGGATCTTTAGATGGGTTTTCTGTAGGCTCGCCTACCACCTTTAAAGCGGGCTCTCCGTCTCAAAACTTTGTCGACGCGTACACGGCGGCAACTAAAACGTCTTCTCCGGATGTGTTAGCCGCTTTGGCCCAAGACTTTTCTTACTTATTGCCGTCAGAACAAAGACGGGTGTTGGATCATTTAGCGCCGATTATTGATCAAGAATCTAGTACAGCCAAGCCGATTATTGAAAAAATGTTAGCGCATGTTAAAACGGATCTTAACGCTACCGAGTTGGTTCGGATGGGTGTGGATCCTGATGCGGCCCCGGGTGTTTTAAAAGCCCTACAAGATAAAGCTTTGGTGGGAACGGATTCTGCCGATGGCGGCCGTGTGCGCAAATCGACTACCGATGCGGCTGTGGCTGAGGTTTTAGAAGCGGCAGGGGTTCCGGAAGCAAAACAGCCTCAAATTTCTCATGCGATTACAGAATTGCGTCACCGGAATAATCGGGTAGTTAGCCAGGTTATTGATGCGATGAGTGGCGTTGATCCGAGCCAAGCTGGCCTTATGTCCACGAAACGCATTCTAGAATCCACACGGGAAGAACAAAAAGATACTTTGTTTAGCCCATTCCGACGCATGGCGCATACGATGCGGGATCAAGCGAAGCAAAATGCAGATCCTATTTACTGGGATCGAACCATTCCCCCTTGGGCGGAAACTCATGTGCAAATGGGGCAAATGGTGGAAGACTCTCGTAGCCAATTTACCGCTATTTTAGGCCGAGACACCGCCGATAAATTCTTTACCCCTCAACGCGGGTTTGCAGGGTTTGGCCAACGGGCCGGCGATGCGGGCGAATCTTTGTACAACATGAAACAGCTTTTTGACGCAACGATTACGGAATTAGAAGCTAAAAAAGGACATGCTCGAGAAGTTCGTCAATTAAGACAAGCGTCTGAGGCTATTTCGTGTACCTTGCTTCATCAACAGTTGGTAGGGGTTCTTAAAGATGTTCCTGATCAAAGTAGCTTTAAAGCGACGGTCTTTGGTCGGGGCTCTTCTTCTGATAAACCGACAACGCCTTTAGGCTTTGTAAAAGACTTGGTGCTTTCGGATTCTGCTGCACGTACTCGATTGTTAGATATGGCAAATTCTATGCAACGAGATGCTAAATTGGCCTTTTTATTTGATATTAATGCGGCTGAAAGTGGGGGGGCACGCCATACACAATTAGAAATTGAACAGTTTAATCAGTTTGCTGCACATCCTAGCTTGCCAGCTGAAATTTTAAGTCGTCAGCCGATGCGTCGACTTGAAATGTTAGACACGTTAAATGAACAACATGGACCTGATTTTGTAAAAGCGGTCGTGGCCAATATGAAAGGTTTGGTGGGGGCCCCCGATCCGGCTACAGGGAAAGCAAAAACAGAAGCGGAGTCCTGGCGTGAAATCTTTGTTCATTTAGAGCATATTGGGGTTTTACCTCAACAAGATACGTTGACGGTTGAAACGGCCAATGCCTTGCGCCAACAGTTAACCCCTGCGGTTTCTACGCTTCCACTCCCTGGCGCTACTCAGCCGGTGCCTTCTTTTGTAGAGCGTAAAGAAGCTTTAGAGGCTTATTTAAGTAATATTCAAGGACCTTCGGCAAACTCGTTAAGTGCCTTTACCGAGCTTTTCCTTCGCTCGGCGCAAAGCGGGAAAACAGATGCCGGTGTTCCGGTAGATCTCAATGCGGCTCAAACTCAAGTTCGTACGTTTTTCTCTAATCCGGATATTCCAGATTCAGAAAAAGTAACATTCTTGGGGAATGTGTTGCATCAACCTGCTGCGAGATTGGCGATTCAACGGGCGAATGCAGACTCGAATGGTGTCTTGTTTGAGCAGATGGTAGATGTGGTGAATAGAGAATTCGCGGCTAAAGGAGCTAGTCCTACTTTAGATAACGTGGCGGTTGTTTTAGGCGATCGACACTTTATTAAATTTAATGCTACTCAATTTATGGGAAATGATGATGTTCATCCTTATTTGCTTTATCAGTTTGCCGCTCAAAATACGGGCAAGATTGGCTTGATGAGTGATGCTCAACTCGAAATGTTGTACCAAGAAGCCTCTAAACCCGGCCGTGCCGATTCTAATGGGGTTAAAAATGCGATTATGGGCGATGCTCGATTTACTATGCCGATTGTGAATGATCTAATCGTAGGTGGAACTCTTAATCCAGATATCGTCGCTCGTTTAAAATTTGTGGCCAGCTCTCGTCCAGAATTGGTGATTCGACTCTTAGAAAAAGCCTTTCAAGCGATGCCAGCCGACGCTGAAAAAGCCTCCAAGGTGGTCATTGTTTTAATACAAACGGCCTTAAGCCCAGAATTTATGGGATTTGGTGCTAAGTATCCGATGTGGCCGGCTTCGATTCGAGATATTTTATCGGGTGTTAAAGCCATGGATACTAAAGCACAACCTGGCATGCCTTTGGCTGAACCGATGCTTAAGCAGTTAAGTGTTGAACGTAGCGGTTTCCAAATGCATCAGGTTGATCTCGCGCCTCTTTTTGAGGGTCAACCTCAACCTCAGGCTACAAAAATGAGCACAGACGTTTGGACAGCCTTAAAGACCCAAGGGTATTTGGGGGCCGATAAATATGTTGTCTCGGCTAAAATGAACACTTTTGATGCTAAATTTGTTGTGCCCACAAGTGTGGCGGACGTCGTGGACGCGACTGCGTTTACAGCGAAATTAAAAGCAATTTTAGAGGATAAAAAAGCCACCCAAGGGGATATTACACCGTTGGCAAAAGCGATGATTACCCAGGTGTTTGATGGGCTAGGCGCAGCTCCGGTTACTCCTCCTTCCTATGCCCAATCTCAACGGTTGGCTCAAAATAAAGCGCCCGGAAAACTTCCGGCTACGGCCATTAATGATCTGGAACCCAGTCAACATGCAGAAATTAGTGATACCTTAAAAGCCTTAGCCCAACGGGTGGATCCTTTATACGACGTTGAAATTCCTACAGCCAAAATGACAAAAGCTCAGCGACAAGGCTTAGCCGCCCGTGAAGCGGATAAAGCAGCGAAGCGGGCAGGTTATTTGGCGGATTTACTTACCGAAGGCCCTGCTGGCTTTGACACTAAGTTGGCCTATCTGCAGTCTTTAGCTACCACGGTACAAGATGCGCAGAATCTTTATTTGATTAAAGATGGGATGTACCGAGATTTATTGGCGCGTACGCCTCAAGGGAAAGACTTAACAAAAGCGGCGATCTCAGCGCATTTAAAGTTAATGGTAGAACGTAAAGACTACTTAAACGATTCTCAACGGGCCGATATTTTACAAGCCGTGGTTAAAGGGTCTTACCGCGATGCAGATAGCTATAAAAAGATCGTAGATGCGATTGAGACGCAATACCCCATTTCAGGGGCCAATGCGATTCAAAATAGTGAAACCCAGTGGGTACTACTTCGTAGTTTAATGACGAATGCCACCCGTGAAGGGTTAACCTATGTTTTTGATTCTAAATTAGCCAAAACGGTAGGGGGATCCGTAACCAATATTACGGATTTACGTTCAGATCTTCCCATTCATCACAACGAGTATCTTGAACGTGAAACCAAACGTGAGCGAGACCGAGTAAAGGAGCTTCAAGCAGAAATTACCGCGTTAAGACGCAACTTAGATTACTTGAAAGGTGACACGGCTCGCACGGCTAAAACCACGGAAATTGCCGCTGTTCGCGTTCGGCTTGAAGCGGCTGAAACGGCCGTTCGCACTAAGGAAGCTGAGGTTAAAGAAACGTCTCTCTATCAAGAAGCGTTTGCGAAATACGACTTAGCGTTCAACATCGTGGATCATTTGGTGAAACTTCGGTTTAGCGCGGCCTCTGAATTGGGAAAACGGGTTGAAATTTTGGTTTCCCATTTCCCTCGTATTGCCATCGATTTAACCGAAAGTGAGTGGGGTGGTGCGGATATGTTCTTAAAAGAGTCCACCACTAAGAATTATGTGGCGAAAAATTCTGGAGAGCCTGCCAAGCCTGACCATGGAGACCCTGGTTGGGGAACTCGATTTGCATGGCGTTGTTTGGCTAACTGGATGGGAACAGCGACCCCCACTCAAATTCGAGAGTTCTATATGGAAAAACTGATGACCCAAGACATGGATTACGCCATTAACGTTGAGATGCGCCAAGGGCTAAGACAAGCACGGGATAACGGACTTCGATTCTTAATTGAAACGATGCAATGGCGGATCCAGCAAGAGAAAGATATGAAGGGTGGGGTTGCGGATCAATTTAAAGATTATTTTATGAACTTAGATTCTAGCTTCGCGCATGACCATGTTTCGACGGTGTTTAGAGATATTACGCCAGGGGGACACTTTAAAAAAGAAGTGGACGATGAGGTTGGATCTACAAAAGCCTTAACCCGGGCTTTATTGGCCGAAGGCTATATTAAACAAGACCAAGCCGGTCACGTGTATACCACCGATAAATTTGTTCAAGGTGAAAATACGTTCTTTAGTACAGAGTCGTGGAAAGCCTTTTTAAAAGCGTATCCTAAATGTGATGTAAAAGGATATCCGGGTACCGTTGGCGATAACATGCCCGCTCGTATTCAAGAACGCCTTAACAAACGCCTTAAAAGCTTAATCCCAGAGGCGATGGTCGGTGGCATTAAGGCCGATGGTACCTGCAACCGTGAATCTGTATTTAGCGGATTGGCACGGGCGGGTTTGGTTGAGTTGCATGATAATGGCAACTATTACCCTACGGCGAAGTTTAATCCGCATGAATCGATTCAAGGTCAATTGGCGCCTACGGAGTATCAAAACTTACTTAAAGATTTGAAATTAGACCGTGCGGATTCTTACGTTCAAAGGGAAGCGGATAAATTGTCTTCTACCCAGTTCGAGACCTATGTCGCGTTTGATTCGGCAGTGCCCCAAACCAAAATGCAAGCAAAAGCGGAACTCCTAAAAGAGGCGGGTTTGGTGAAATTAAATGCGGCGGGTACGCATTATGTTGGCGTGCCGGGTGCTCAATTCCCCAATCCGATACCCCCTGCTTTGCAAGCCAAGATTGATCAGTTTAATCAAGATGCTCAGCCACCGATTACCGCAGAAGATTGGCTTAAAGCAGCGTATAGCCAAGTACCTAAACTGGCTGCCTATACGACAGGTATGGACGCTACCCGATTGGCATTAGAATCAGCCGGAGTATTGGTGAAAGGGGCAGATAATAAGTTTTATCCGGTTGAGGATGCCCCTGCGCTGACGACCGCTCAACTCTCTACCATTGCCAATTCTGTATCCAAAACCGACCCGGACTACATGGCCTGGGTAGATAGTAAAACCTCTGCATTGAGATATGGGTTATGGCATCGTCCCCACGTGCGTCGGTTAGCCTATGCTGTCCCCCGATGGATTTCTCAAGTTATGGTGAGTGGGGCCTCTGATTTAACGGATTTTGCCTATAACCGCGCGGATGTTACCGAAGATAAACAGTTATGGAACCAGGCCATGACCGGGGATATGGCGCCCTTACGGGAATGGTTTATGGAATATTCTGGGGTGAGAACTTCATTGTTGCCGGTAGATCAGCCGTTTCCAGGTCCTGTTTTGTTTAGAAGTATGATTACACTTCTTCCACCGGATAAATTAACCGACTTCTTGTTAAAAGGGTCCACGCATTATCAACGGTATTTTATCTTTAACTTGTTCCATCCAGAACGAGAGGTAAACAGGGCTACGTTGTTGGGCCACGGTCGTCACAGTGAGGCGCAAGCCAATGGTATTTTGGAAAACCTCACTCAACGGTTAACAAACCCCGCTAACACGCCTCAAGAGCGACGCCAAATTCAACAAACATTGGTGTTTATGCATAACCAAGACCCTGCTATTTTCCGTCATTATTTTATCGGCTTGACCCCGTATTACCGTAATCAGCTTATCCAAGCGATGGGCGAAATGGGGCTACGCTTGGATAGCCAATACGTTATTCGAGATAAAAATGGCACGGATGTAATCGAGCCGCTAACCACCGCGACCCGGGGCACGTACGAGCAATTAAAAGAATATTTTAACCCTTTAAGTAAAGAGATTCTCTCTAAATTTGTGGAAGACCCTCGATTGGGAGAACACCCTGACGCCTTTGCTAAAGTCTTTTTAGAGGAGGTTAAAGCGGGCAAATATAGCTTTATGGAATTGGTATGTGCCATGAAAGAAGCGCATAAATTGGATATGGTATCCAGTAACACCCGGGATAAAGCCCCGATGTCTCACTTTATTAATGGGCTTAAAAAATTGGCAGAAGCCGAGGCGGCGAAGTATGGCCGATCCTTTACGATTGCGGATCTTATTGCCGATCCAGATCAAGGATATGCCGGCAGCCGTACTCAAAATCCTGAGGTTTCTTTGCGCATGGCCTTTACCGTGTTAAACGAGCGTCAAGAATCTAAAAAACGTACCCAAGAGTATGCGTTGCCGGATATGACCATGGAAAAATTAGAGCAGTTACTGCCGTTACAAGTGGGTGCAAATCGTTTTGATGCACCGGCACCTGGTCCGGTACCGGTAGCTAAATCGAGCATAGGGGTTAACATAGATAGTGATAGAGTAAGCCTATCTGATGTTGATTTCGAGATAGACTCGCCCCCCGCCGATCGTGATTCGCGAACGTTACCTCGAACTCGCTCGTCTTCTGTCGATTCGTTAAGTGCGGATCAGTTCGTGCAACGAGACGTGGAAGCGGCGATGGGACAGGACCAAATTGATGCCCAAATGGAAGCTCGAAGACGTGAGCGTGAGGATCTGCGGTTTCGTCCTATCAACGATATTTACGATCCCTTTGAACCTATGCCGTCCGCAATGGCCAATCTTGTTCAAGATGATTCTGAAGGTGCCTATGGTTGGAGGCCCACTAAGTCGAGTACCGCTAGAGGGGGTACTCGGATTAACTATCCTGAAGCGCTCACAGATCCAAATGTAGATCCTGAATGGCGGAATTTTGATGACATCTAATGAACATCTCGTCAGGACGGTTTAAAGGACTTTCCCTCGGTTTTCCCCAAGACCGAGGGTTTCGGCCGACTCAAGCGAAAGTAAGAGCGGCTGTATTTAATATTTTAGGCCCCGAGATCGAAGACGCGGTGTTTTTGGATCTTTGCTGTGGCACCGGTTCCATGGGGTTAGAGGCCTTATCTCGCGGGGCGGCTTCGGTGGTGATGGTGGATACCAATACTCGCTTTGCCCAAGAAAATGTCGCCAAGGTCCAAAAACAGGCCTCCGAAGCCCTTCCTGTACGGGTGGTTCGCACCAAGATGGAGTCGTTTTTATCCCATCCAGGCCCTGAGAAATTTTCGGTTGTTTTTTTTGATCCGCCCTGGGATTTAGGCGGGTACGAGCACGTGTTGAAGGTCTTGAATGACGCTGATATACTCGCTGCCAACGCGACGGTACTCTTTGAACACCGTCGATCCGTAAAATTAGCGGCCTATGGCAGGTTACAGATACAGAAGATTTACACCTACGGAGATACTTATTTGACCTTATTTCGACGGAGTGCCCCATGAGCACCTGCGCCATTTATCCCGGCG
>Ga0138286_1255963_pt1 | contig 23332 bp, 1 predicted proteins | sample S_130712_E_mt_FD_106902 | JGI IMG/M metagenome (GOLD analysis project Ga0138286, IMG submission 106902) | Freshwater microbial communities from Lake Simoncouche, Canada - S_130712_E_mt (Metagenome Metatranscriptome) | ecosystem: Environmental > Aquatic > Freshwater > Lake | place: Canada: Quebec... | reverse complement strand
GTTTTGTCACGGATTTGAAATAATGTTGATTTAAGTTATTGATTGATAGCGTTTTTTTAATTAACAAATTCTTTTTAAATTAATTTGTAATTGGTTTTAAAAACGCCTTTTTTCTTGTTTTTTAACAAGTAATTTTCAGTTTGATAAGATGAAATTAACATTGAGATGTTTAAAAAGTTATTAACATTTTTAATATTTCTAATTTCAATCCGGTGTTGAAAACTGCCATTTACTCCGTTTTTAGTGCGGTTTCACTAAATAAATTAATTTTAATTACTGCTTATGAGAGCAATTTTACGTAAGTTAAAAGATGTTTTTAAGGGTCAAAATCATGATGGTTCACAGCAAAGAGTTTTGGTCGATGATGTTGTTTTAGACGTCCCCGATTTAGCACTTGATTGTGATTCTGTCGATTTTTATTCGGTTGATGATCCTGGTGTTCTGTGTGAAAAGGCTTCATACAGTAGTGATTACGAATCTTTTGTTCCTCCCCCCGCCAGGAGTGGAGGTCTTTACAAGCCCATATCATTCTCTTGGGTAAGTGGTCTGTCTTTGATACGACCAAATTTTTCATTGGATTCAGTTGCGTTCACTAATTTGCAACGAAAAGAGTCCGTTCCCTTTGTCCCCCAGCGTAGTGCTGTCTATCATAAATTCAATGGTTTCATGACGAAACAGTTTAAGAAAAATTATTTAGTTAATTCTACATTAAATCTTATGAAAAACGATTATCCAACATCACGTAGATCTTCGAGATCAACATCCGTTTTCCATTTTGGGAAATTGGGAGCTGGACTTTGTTCGCTCTTTCTCGTTCTGGGAATGAGTGGCAATGTGTTTGGACAGTTCGCTGTAACGACAAACGGTGGATCCGGTTTGTTAGCGAGTTATCCAAGTTTGGCAAGTGCGATTACCGCATTGAATGCCGCAACAATTACCAGTCCCGTTGTGATTACCTGTCCGAGTGGTTCTGAAACTGCACCAGCCGGAGGTTATAACATCACAGCAACCGGTTCGTCAACCAACACCATCACCATTACCGGTGCGGGAGCGGCGAATAGTACCGTAACAGCTTATTATCCACAAGTTGCGGGTCAAAAGTATGATGCAATCTTCAGAATTGTTGGAGGTGACTACATCACAATCCAAGGATTCAAGATGCAAGAGAATGCTTCAAACACTGTCTCAGCTGTTGCAACAAACACCATGACTGAGTTTGGGGTTGCATTGTTTTTGACTTCATCTACAAATGGAGCGCAGTACAACACAATTCAAAACAATACGATTGTTCTGAGTACGGGTGCTGCATATCAAAATGCGATCGGGGTGTTTTCGAGTTCAGCCTCTTCATCAACGAATGGTGCTTTAGCAGCTACAACAATTGGTGGTACAAACTCTTTCAATAAATTTTATGGAAACACAATTTCCGGTGTTGCTCAGGGGTTCTATTTTATTTCTCCTGTTCAAACAGCAACAATTTTTGAAAGTGGGAATGATATTGGGGGTTCTTCCTTGTCAACCGGTAACACGATAACGTATGGTATTTCAAATACAGCGGGTGATTTAGGATTTACGAGTTATTCTGGTACTACTCCTGCCGGAGTTTACTTCAGAAACGTTGTTGGAAATTCAGTTCGATTTAATACGATAACTTCTCAATCTGGTCTTACATTGGTTTCGGGAGGTATTTTTTCTTCAAATGGAACAGCTCCTTCCGGGGTAACGTATACATCGAATTTTAGTGATAACACAATTACAATTACAAATGCTTCTACGACTGCAATAACAGGTATTGAGTTTGGTTCTGGTTTGTCAACTGGAACTTTTATTGCAAATAATAACACCATTACCTTGAATCAAAATCCTTCAGCTGCCACTTCGGCTGCTGTGAAGGGGATTAATGCAGCGTACGCTTCAGCAACGAATACATTAACCGGGAATACTGTAACTTTTAATCAGTCTACGACCGGTACGGGTATTACATCAAGTGCTTTTACAGGTATTGATGCGTCTGGAGCGGGTACAACAACTAATATTTTATCAAATACCGTATTGGTTAACCAAACAACAGCCTCAACTGCTGCTGTAACAAGTGCAATTACAGGTATTAAAGCTACAACTGCATCCACTACTGTTAATATTGGTGGTTTGGGAACAGGTAATACAGTGACAGTAAAACAAGCTGTAACAGGTTCCGGAGCTTATGGTTCAGGAATAATGTATTACATCAATGCAGGTGCAGGTCACGGTACGTTGAATATTACTTATAATAACATAAATAACAGTGGTTCTAATCAACGTTCAACAGGAACTACTTATGGTATATCTCATAGTGGTACGATAACAACTGCCTTGAATGTAAGTAACAATACAATCAATTTAGGGATGGGTGCAACAGCTGCAGCTACACTTTATGGTATTTATTCAGGAAGTTCAACTATTGCCAATATTCCTTATAATATCAAGGATAATACAATTACTTTTTCTGGTACAGCTGGTTCTACTTATGGTGTTTTCAATACAGATGGAACTGCATCTAGTGCTACAAATAAAGTTGTAACAGGTAATACTATAAACATTACAGGAAGTGCAACGACATTGATGGGTATTTCTGTTGGTTATGCAAATAACCTCAGTGCTTCTAGTAATATTTTTAACCTTACTACGTCTTCAACAGCCCCTACATCTGTGGTAGGTTTGAATTTAGGTGCCTCTTTAGCAGGTGTATCTGATGTTACAAACAACACATTTACAAGTTTGGCATTAAACGGTGTGATTACCGGTTCTCCTGTTGTGAGTGGAATTGCAGTTACTAGTGGAGTAGGTTCTACTATTTATGGAAACTATGTTACTAATATTTCAGTTGGTGCAGCAGGAAGTACTGCAACACCAACTGTAGATGGTATTTTAGTTTCCGGTGGAACAAATATCAATGTTTATAAAAATAAAATCAGTGGAATTACCACGCAGGCTACCGGAACAACAACTGTTGTAAATGGTATTCGCATTTCAGGTGGTACAAACTGTAATTTTTACAATAATATAATTGGTGGTTTAACAGCTCCAGCTTCGGCTGCTGTTGATGCAATCAGAGGTATTAGTATAACATCTACTACTACTACGTCGACATATAAGGTGTATAACAATACCATTTATTTGAATGCATCTTCAACAGGGGCTAATTTTGGTGCAACGGGTGTTTACCACACGGCAAGTGCAACTGCAACGACTGCAGCATTGGATCTTCAAAATAACATGATTATAAATAATTCCGTTCCAGCTGGTACAGGGATAGTTTGTGCATTGAGAAGAAGTGCTGCAGCAACGTTCGCAAATTATGCGACTTCATCAAATAAAAACTTGTTGTTCGATGGTACTCCAGGAGCTTACAATTTGATTATGTACGATGGTACGAATTCATACCAAACATTGAGTGCATATCAAGCTGCGGCAAGTTCCAGAGATGCAAATTCTGTTACTGAATCGTCTTTTGATGCAGCTACATATTTTGCTTCAGTGGATGCTTCAACATCAAATTATTTGCAACCGGCTTCAGGATTGTCAACACAAGCAGAGAGTGGTGGTAATACACTTGCATTAACTGCGAATGACTACAATGGAATTGCCAGACCTGCAAGTGGAGGAACAGGATACGATATTGGTGCATGGGAATTTGCCGGAGTTTCTCCTGCTCCTGTGTTTACGAATTTAACTGCAACACCATCATTGACTACATTGTGTTCAAAATCTGACAGAACTGTTGCGATTGATGTTACAACCACTGCAGGTACAATTACGGGTGCTGTGTTGAACTTCAGTTACAATGGTGTAGCTCAGTCACCTGTTACAATGACTAATTCAGCTAATAATACATGGTCAGGTGTGATTACTGCACCAGCTTCAGCTTCTGCAAATGCATTGGTTTCTTGGTCTGTTACAGCAACTAATAGTATTGGTTTGTCTTCAACATATAATGGTACTTCTTATTCAGATGAACCATTGTTTGGATCAGTTACTACTGCAACAGCTTCACCAGCGACAGTATGTTCCGGCTTGAATACATCCTTGAAATTGACAAGTTATAGAGCTGCAAATAAAGATGTAGGTGCAGGGTTGACAACAAACGCGACATATCCAAACCCATTCTACACGAATTGGGGTCATTCTAAAAATCAGTATTTGATAAAAGCGAGTGAATTAATTGCTGCCGGTTTAGGTGAAGGAAATATTAATTCACTTGCTATTAATATTACTGCAGGAACTACAGCGTTAACTAACTTTAGCGTACAAATGGCACATACAACTGCAAGTGATATGTCAGTGTTTGTTTCGCCATCGTTTACGCAAGTTTATTCAAATGCTACATTGACTCCTGTTGTAGGTGTTAATACTCTTTCATTTTCAACTCCATTCTATTGGGATGGTGTTTCTAACATTGTAATCCAAACTTGTTTTGGAAATGCTAATACATCAACTGTAAGTAGTACAGTTACAGCGGATAATACAAGTTATGTGTCTGTTGCACACTGGAATGCAACAACAACAACTACAGCGTCTGCTACATGTGGACAAACGACAGCAACAAATACATACAGTGTTAGACCTAAGTTTACATTCAATGGAAATACATTAACAATGACTAATGTATCATGGTCTGATGGTACAAACACATTGGGGACATCAAATCCATTGTCAACAAGTTTGACTGCATTAACAACGTATACAGGAACAGCAACAGTTGCGAATTGTCCAGTTACAGCAAGTGTTAATGTGGATATTTATCCATTACCATCTGCTCCAACTGCTACAAATTCTGCTCATTGTGGATTGAATGTTCCAACTGCTTCAGTTACATCAACTACAGGTAATGCAAATCCAACTTTTAGATGGTATGCAAATCCAACAGGTGGAACAGCGTTACAATCTTCAACAAGTACTACGTATTTAACAGCAATAAGCGTTAGTGATACTTTCTATGTATCTGAATTCAATGGAACTTGCGAAAGTTTCCCAAGAACTGCTGTTATTGTAACAGTTTCGATTCCTCCAGCGATTATTGTATCACCAAGTGTTACAATTTGTAATGGTGATTCAACTACATTAACTATCAGTAGTGAAAATTCATATATCTACCAATGGTATATTGGAACTTATAGTCCTGGTAGCGTATTGGCTACTTCTGATGTCTATAAAGTTGCACCATCTTCAACTACAACTTATAATGTGAAAGCAGGAGATATCAATGGATGTATATTAACATCATCTGTTGTTGTAACGGTAAATCCAAAACCGTCTTCTGTTTCTATTTCACCAGCATCTTCCACAATATGTGTTGGAGGAACTGCTTCATTATCAGCAAGTGGAGGTTTAGTTGTTGGAACAGCATCAAATAAAAATTTAGGTGTTGCAACGACGACTAGTACTTCAATTGCTGTAAACCCAACTTATGGTGGTTACGGAGGTGTCAAATCTCAATATTTGATTACTGCTTCTGAATTGACTGCTTTAGGAATGACAGCAGGAAGAATTAACAGTATTGCAATGGACTTTACTGTTGCAGGTTCTGCATTGTCAGGTTTCGCAATTAACATTGGAACTTCTGCATTAACTGCATTGACTGCAAATATTGAGACTGTATCAAATCAAGTATATAGTGTAGCAAGTTATCAACCAACAGTAGGAGTGAATACTTTTGCTTTCTCTAATCCATTTGTATGGGATGGAACTTCAAATATTATTTTAAGTTTCTGTTGGAGTAATGCAAACACTTCGAATACAGCTTCAACTGTTAAATACAGTGTTGCAGCGTTTACTGCTTCAAATGCACGTGCTGCTGATAACAGAACTGTTAGTGAAATTTGTACATATACTGGGTCAACTGCACCGACAGGGTGGACAACAACAACAGGAACATCTACTTCACGTCCAAACTTCATCATCAATTGGAGTGCATTGACATATCCTAGTTGGTCTTGGGTTCCTGGTAACCAAACTACCGCTTCAGTTTCTGTAACTCCAACAGTAAATACTACATACTCAGCAACTGCTACGATAAATGGTTGTTCATCAACAGGAATTGCTTCTGTTGCTATCAATGATTTAGCAATTGTTTCTGCAACTCCTACACATGTACTTTGTAATGGAGCTAGTACAGGTTCAATTGCGGTTGTTGCAACAGGAGGTGTAGCTCCATTATCATATTCATTGAATGGTACTACTTTTGCTTCAAATAATGTGATTTCTAACGTAATTGCCGGTACTTATACGGTATATGTAAAAGATGCAATGGGTTGTACGGTTACAGTAACTGGGGTTACAATCAATCAACCAACAGCATTAGTTTTAAATTCAACATTAGTTCAACCAACATGTTATGCTACTGTAGGTTCAATTACTTATAGTGCTGATGGTGGTGTAGCTCCATACACATATACCTTAAATGGAACATCATCTGTTTCTCCAGCAACCGGTCTTTCTTCAGGATCGTATACAATTATTGCGACAGATGCAAATGGCTGTACTAAATCAAGTTCAATTGTATTAAATCCGATTGTTTATCCTTCTGCTACAATTGTAACTACACCAGCATGTAGTGGTGCTTCAAATGGTACGGCAAAAGTTGTTGTATCAAATGCTACAGCACCATATACTTATTTATGGTCAACAACGGCTACTACTGATTCTATTGGTTCATTAGCAGCAGGTTCGTATTCTGTAACAGTAACAGATAACAATGGATGTACAGCAAATACTACCGGTACTGTTAATCAACCTACAATTGTAACAACAATTGAAAATGCTCCATGTAATGGTGGAGTTGGGTCAATTACAGTAACTGGATCGAATGGTGTAGCTCCATATACTTACTCGTTAAATGGTTCAGCTTACAGTTCAAGTAATCAATTTACAGGATTAGTAGCCGGGTCATACACAATAAGCATTATGGATGCGAATGGTTGTTCAGCTAGTTCAACAGTTTCAGTTACACAACCAAATGTTTTGGTTGCAAGTGCTTCTACATCTGATGTATTGTGTGTAGGAGGATCAGTGAATGTTCAAGTTTCAGCTACAGGTGGTACAACACCTTACACAGGAACAGGTTCTTTTGTTGAAACAACAGACGGTCAAAAATCGTATGTTGTAACGGATGCAAAAGGATGTACAGCAAATGCATCATTAACTTTGACGATACCAACATATACAATTACGGCTTCTGTAACTGCAGGTGGTACGATTACACCAGCTGGAGCGACAACTGTAATTTGTGGAAATAGTCAAGCATACACTATTCATGTTGACAGCATCAATGGTGCATTGGCAATTTTGGATAGTGTTATCATAGATGGTGTTAAACAAACAGTTGCGCCATTGTCTTATACCTTTACAAATGTTAATGCAAATCATACAATTGCTGCTTACCTAAGTGTTGCAGCTTGTCAAAATCCGGCAACGGCTAATGTTCCGGCAAATGCAATGATTTGTACCGGTAATGCTTATACATTGGTAGGAACGTATGGTGGAGGTGCAACTTCTGCTACATGGACTACAAATGGAACAGGTGTTATTGATAATGTTTTAAATACATATACACCTTCTGCGGCTGATATTGCTGCAGGTCAGGTTTCTTTATTCTATACTACAAACGATCCAGATGGGGCATTAACTTCATGTAATGTTGCTGTAGACACAACTATTTTGAAATTTAGTTCTGTTTCTGCTTCTTCGTCTGTATCTTGTACATCATTAGTGCCTGGTTCTACTGCAGTATTAACCGGTAGCGCAACTTCATCATCAACGATCACGGCTTATTCGTGGGCATTGAATGGAACTACGATTTCAGGTGCAAGTACAATCAATTATACTACAGCTGTTAATGCTGCAGGATCCTATACATTGACTGTTACAAATACACATGGATGTTCTGCAACATCTTCACCAATTGTAATTACGAATTTGTCAGGTCCTTTGGCTGCTGGTACTTATAATATCAATCCAATAGGATGTGGTTTCAAATCAATTGCTGGTGCCGTTTCATATTTGAATGCAAATGGAATTGGTGGAAATGTTGTATTCAACGTTCCAGCAGGTTACACAGAAACTGCTTCGGTAGGTGGTATCAAATTGAAAATGACTTCCCTTGCGACTAATTTAGTTTCAGGTCCTACACAGACGATTACTTTCCAAAAATCCGGAACAGGTGCTAATCCTAAAGTAACTGCATTTGTTGGTACAACCTTGTACTATGATGCAATTATTTCAGTTGTGGGTGCTGATAATGTTACATTTGATGGCATCGATGTGTTTGAATCAGCTTCAAATACAACGGCAACTACACAAATGGAATATGGTTATGGATTATTTAAAAATGATGGAAATAATGGTGTAAACGATGTTGTTATTAAAAATGCAACTATTTCATTGAGTAAATTGAATGTTCCGTCAGCAACACAAGGTGGTTCAAGAGGTATTGGTGTAATGAACCAAAACGAATCAACAACTACTACGTTTGTGAACAGTACGTTTACTACTTCAGTTCAAGCTGCACGTAATAAAGTATCATTAACAAGTAATACAATTACATCGTATACTGGTATCTTTATTGTTGGTAATGCTTCAACTGCAGCAAATGGTGCTTCTATGAACGATACGTTGAATAATGTTTCGAATAACACCATCAATTTTGGAGGTGTGAGTCCTAGTTCAACGTACTATTCCTACGGTATTTATTATACGAATAACAGAGGAGTAACTGTTCGTAACAATACATTTAATGGTTTACAAACAGGTACTTCTGGTTATATGGCAGCTATTTATGCAGCTTCCGGTACATGGGCGAAAATCAATAAGAATACGATTACTATGGATGGTGCATATTACTCTTATGGTATTTTTCATTCATTGAGTGGTGGTTCAGCTACAATTCCTAACGTGGTTTCAGTTGACAGTAATAATGTTGTGAACTGTATCAACAGAGGTACTGGTGTGTTGTATGGAATTTATGGATCAAGTACGGGAGGTACCAATGCGATTGTAACTTCTAACAACAATGTATTATCCGGAACAACTACTATCAGTTCAGGTACTGTTTATGGATTCTATCAGTTTATGTCAGGTACGGACATGATTTGGAACAATAACAATAACAAGGTTGTAAATAACGTAATGTCATCAACTAATACATTCTATGGTATCTATGGTTATGCAACAAGTGGTAACGCAATTTGGAACAATAACGAAATTAGAAATAATACTTTATCGCCAAGTTCAGGTACTTCTTACTTATTGTATCCTGGATCAACAAGTTTAACATGGACAATAAAAAACAACCAGGTTGTGAATAACAAACGTATTGCCTTAGCGACTGCAACTTCGTTAGGTTCTACGTATTGTATTTATTGGGCAGGATCTTCTACGAATGCAGGTGAAGTTAGTGGAAACATTGTGGATTCATTACTGTTTACAAGTGCAAATACAGCTACTTCATCCATTTATGGATATTATGTATCGAACACTTCGCCAGGAACTTATTTCAAAAATAACATCGTACGAAATATCAATGTTAAAGGAGTAACAACTGGTATTCAGACTATCTATGGAATGTATCTTTCTCCTAGTGGTATCAACCAGTACTTTAATGATAATAAAGTATCAAATATTTCAACTGAATCATCTGTAAATGGTACAGTGTATGGAGTATATTTAGGTGGATCTACTACGGCAGGTACAAACAAATACTTCTTCAACAATACGATATCTAATATCAAAGCAGGTGGTGCATCCGGTGCTGTAAGAGGTATTCAAATTGCAACGGGTCAAGATTGTTATGTATACAACAATGCAATCAGTCGTTTATCGGCTCCTTCTGCAAGTCCAACAACTGCTCCTACAGCTACAACTGGTTTACAAGTTTATGGTATCGATATATCTGCTAGTACAGCAGGATACAACTATTACTTGTATAACAACTCAATTTATTTAACGGGTTCAGGTGGTGGAGCTAACTTCGCTACATCTGGTATCCATGCAAATAGTACACCGAATGTTACGTTGGTAAATAACTTGGTTATTAACAACATGACTCCTGGTTCTGCATACAACTCAATAGCATATAGACGTTCATCTGGTACTGCTAATACAATTCCTGCAACGTACCAAATTGCTTCTGATAACAACTTGTTCTACGCAGGAACTCCTGGTACAGCAAACTTGATTTATGGAGAAGGTGCTGCTACATTGACCAATGCAAAACAAACATTGGTTAATTACAAAGCGTTTATGGCTTCGCGTGATCAGTCTTCAAGAACGGAGGCTAACACACCTTTTGTGAATGTTGCTACAGACTCTATGTTACATATCGCTGCAACAACGGCAACGTTTGTTGAAGGTGGTGGTAAATTATACAATGGTCTCACAACAGATATTGACGGTCAAACTAGAAATGCATTAACTCCAGATATTGGTGCAGATGAAGGTAACTTTACATCAACGCTTCCACAAATCTTGTCTTTTGCAGCTAGTCCTGCAATTGGTCAGTGTTCAGCTGTTAACCACACGGTAACAGTTACAACCGGAAGTTCAGTGACTGGTGTAACATTAAATTATGCTTATGATGGTGTTGCTCAAACAGGTATTGCAATGACAAGTTCAGGTACAAATACTTGGACAGCTGCTATTCCTGCTGCTACAACACCTGTGAATGCAAATGTTACGTGGTCGCTTATTGCAACAGATGGAACAAATACTGTATCAGCAACAGGAACAGCTTATAAAGATGCTTATTTGACAGGTTCTACAATGACTGCAGTTGTAAATCCTGCAACAATTTGTTTGGGTGCATCTCAAAACTTGAGTGCATACTTAGGAAGTACAGCAGCAGCACCTAGCTACCCAACATGTACTGCAACGAGTACAGCTGATGAGGAATTATTAAATGTAACATTGGGTACATTGAATAATACGTCCGTTTGTGGTGCCGTTGCAACGGGTACCGGTTCTACAGCATACTTATACAACAATTATACGAGTTTGAATCCTACCATGTTATTGGCTGGACAAACTTATTCAGGTTCTGTTACTGCAGGATACTGTGGTACAGGTTCATACAGCAACATCGTTGTTGTATACATTGACTACAACAGAAATGGCGTATTTACAGATGCCGGTGAAAATGTTTGGACAAGTGCATACGGAGTTAAAACGTTCCCGAGCCAAGTTTTACCATTCTCCATTACAGTTCCAACGAATGTCTCTTATGGATATGCGCGTATGCGTGTTGTAATCAACGAGTCAACAACAGCGCCTTCTTCAGGAACATTTACCTATGGTGAGGTTGAAGATTACACTGTACAACTTGCAGGTGGATTAGGATTTACTTATGCTTGGTCAGATGGTACATCTGCTATTACTCCTGTGAGTGGTTCATATACACCAACAGTTGCTGGTTCTTATTCATACAGTGTAAATGGAACAGATCCTAATGGATGTTCAGTTGCTTCTTCACCAGTTGCTGTTACAGTAAATCCGTTACCAATTGCTCCTACTTCATTAGGAAGTGCGCAATGTGGTGCCGGTATACCGAAAGCGAAAGTGAGTTCAACAACTTCCGGAGTAGGATACAAATGGTATTTAGCTCAAACGGGAGGTGCTGCAGTTCAGTCTTCTGTTGCAGATTCATTGACTTCATACAGCATTACAGCAAATACAACATTCTATGTGTCTGCTTACTATTTACTTACGAATTGTGAGTCAGGAAGAACACCAGTTTACATTTCTGTAACGCAACCGGATTCAATTATAGCAACTGTTTCTCCTGTTACAGCATGTCCTGGAACTCCAGTTACCTTGACAGCGTCAAAAATTGGATCAAATAATAATTACGCATATTCTTGGAATGGAACAACTGCTGCAGGTCAGACAGGATCTTCCGTTACTATTAATGCGCCTGCTACAGCCGGAAATTATACATTTAATGTGTCCGGTGTAGATGGTATTTGTACGCGTGTAGCATTTACGAATTCATTGAATGTCATTGTGCCACCAACAATAACAAGTGCTTCAGTATCACCTTCGGTAGTATGTCAAGGGGATTCTGCGACATTGGTTGCACAAACACCAATGATTGTTACAGGTAACACTACATTTGGAACGCAAGCACTGACAACAACAGGTACAGTACAACCGTTCTACACATACTATTCAGGAAACAGAATTCAAATTTTGTATACTGCAGCTGAGTTAACAGCAAAAGGTATTGCTCCAGGTGCAATTAACTCAATAGCATTCAAAATACCTACTGGAACAACAATTTCACCGGTTGCTTTGAGCAATTTCAGTGTGAAAATTGGTAACACTGCATTGGCAAACTTAACAACTACGTTTGTTACAGGTTTAACAGAGAAATACTACAATGCAGCGTATACACCTACCGTTGGAGATAACGTGTTTACATTCAGTACACCATACATGTGGGATGGTACTTCGAACATTGTTATTCAAACATGTTATTTGAATGGTTCAGCATTATTGTCAAATACAAATGCAGTTTACTATACTTCAACAACAAATACTTCTGTAATTTACTATTACTCAAGTACAGTTGATGTATGTAGTTACGCAACAGGTTATACAACAACAAGTAGACCGGATGTTGTGTTTAATTCAAATAGAAATGCCTTTGGAGCGGGTTCATTATCATGGGCTTGGTTGGATGGAGCTACGACTGTAGGAACAGGAACAACAATTAAAGTTGCACCTCAGTATACTACTACTTTCACAGTAAAAGCTACAGATCCAGCAACTACATGTTCTACTGTTCAAAATGTTTCATTGACAGTAAATCCACTACCTGCAACGCCAATTGCAACAGCTTCTGAGCAATGTGGTGCAGGTGTACCAACAGCTTCTGTTGTGTCAGCAAGTGGATTAACTACAACACCATTCTTCTGGTACAACGGTGCAACAAGTAATACTGTTATTCAAAATCCACCAAGTGGAGGACCGTTATCAACTTACTATACGAATGATTTTACGTTAGGATTGAATGGTGCTACACTTTCTGGAAGTGCTTCTCAAACTAACGGAGTTGTTCAGTTAACACCAAATACTACAAGTCAAATTGGTGGATTAACTGTACCGGCAAGTGGTTCAAATGCGACTAAATATCAAGTAGAGTTTGATATTACTACTTCAGGTACAAGTGGTTCAATGGCAGATGGTTTGAGTTATAGTTTTGCGGATGATGCATCTGCTACAGCTACAACACCAAATGCGGAGCATGGTACAGGTACGAAATTAAAACTATGTTTTGACTCGTATGATGTTGCAAATGGTAACAATGGTCAAGGTGTTTGGTTGATGTACAATTGTAACATCACTCCGGATGCATATTTACCAACAACAGCTGGGGTATTAGCATATTCTACAAACGTAAGTTGGTTAAATGCTACTACACATGTTACTTTGAAAATTGATAGTATTGGTCGCGCTACAGTGATGTTAGGATCTACTACTTTATTTAGTAACGTTCAATTGCCAGCATCTTATTTGTCTGACAATCATGCAGCTTGGAAACATGTATTCAAAGCAAGAACAGGTGGTTTGTCTATGTTGACAAGCATTGATAATGTGAATATCAAAGAATCAGGATATGGTTCTGGTTACAGTACATACAATTCACCTATCACACAGACAAAAACGTTCTATGTATCTGAGCGCAATGAATCAACAGGATGTTACAGTCCACGTGTAGCAGTTCTTGCTCATGTGACACAACCGGATTCTGTTGCAGTAGGATTAGTAGCTTCTTCAGCAAACAATTGTTTGGGTGAAACGGTTACTTTGACTGCGACAAATACAGGTACGACAAATAACTATTCATACAGTTGGAATGGTACTAGTGGTTCAGGTATTACAACTACATTAAATGGTTCTACAATAACTTTCACACCTACAGTAGCAGGAACATACACTTATAAAATGACTGCCTTGGATGGAGCATGTACGTATATTGTAAATAAAACATATACTGTAAATCCAAATCCATTGGTGAATACAATTGCTACAATTGATACTCTGGTTTGTTCTGGTTCACCGGCTAACATGTCTGCTTTGGCTGTAGGTCCTGGTAATCCTACAATAGGAACTCAGGCTTCTACACAAACAGCTAATACATACCCGAATCCATTTAATACTTATTTTTGGGGTAATAGAACACAGTTCATGTATAAAGCATCAGAGTTAACTGCAGCTCAAATATACCCAGGTAATATAACCTCAATTGCATTGAAGGTACCTCTTACATCTGCTATTACAGCCTTACCATTGACTGGGTATACTGTTAAGATTGGTACTACTTCACAGGCTGCTACAACAACAACATTTATTAACTCTGGTTTATCTACAGTATTTACTACTGCTTCTTATACACCGGTAGTTGGAAACAACGTGTTTAACTTCAGTACTCCATTCTATTGGGATGGAACGTCTAATATCGTAATTGATATTTGTTTCAACAATGCATCGTATGTTACAAATACAACGCAGCTATTCACTACAACAACATCATATAATTCAGTTGTTTACACATATGGTGATAATGCTAATAACTGTACAGCAACAACTGGTACGGTTTCAGGTGTTCGTCCTGATGTTGTGTTTGGTGCATTTACATTTAGTACTGCTGGAAATGCTTGGGCATGGTCAGATGGTTCTTCTGCTGTTGGAACAGTTAACCCAATCACAGTTAACCCTCTAGTAACTACTACGTATACAGCTACAGCAACGAATTCGTTCGGATGTACTGCATCTACTTCTAAAACAATTGTTGCAAGACAATTGCCTTTAGCTCCGGTATTGACTAATTCAATCCAATGTGGTACAGGTGTTCCTATCTGTTCTGCTGAAGGAGGTGAAATCGGTCAGTATCGTTGGTATAAATCGATGACTAATGCTAATTCATTAATATCTGGTGAATTTGGATCAACTTTAGTTTCTCCTTCTAGTTTGGTATATGGAGACACAAGTTTCTATGTATCAATCAATGATGGGTACTGTGAAGGACCAAAAGACACAGTTTCTGTATCGTTTATTACAGCAGACGTATTGAATGTAACAGCAGATTACACCAGTTCAGTGTGTGTGAATACTCCTGTTAATTTAACAATCTCTCAAGTTGGTTCAGTTCAAAATGAGTTTGACTTAACTTGGTTGAATGGTGGATTTGGTAGTGGAATGGTACAATCAGTTGGAAGTATTTCCGGTACAAAAGTTGTAACGCCAACAAACGCGGGTACTTATACATACCAAGTGAATGGTGCGGAGCCTGGTACAGGTTGTACAGCTTCTGGAACTGTTACCATCTCTGTAATAAATCCAAACCCTAATATCACAGCTGCTGCAACTGCATACCCAAGTATCGTATGTGGTGGTGGTCAGTCTACACTTAATTTAGTATACATTGGTGTTCAGATATCTTCAATAGGTGCAGGTCCTCAGACCGATCCTGTTGGATATACGAATCCATCATTCTCATCAACAGCTGATGAAGAAATTTTAGGAGTGAAGTTGGGTACATTGAATAACCCATCTACTTGTTCTTCAGTTGCATCCGGTGCAGGTTCTACATTAAGTTCATACAATAACTACACTACATCGGTTGCACCTCCTATGTTGATACCAGGAACATCATACGATGCTTCTATAACAATTGGATATTGTTCAGCAATTACATATTCAAATATGGCGCGTATGTGGATTGACTTTAACCGCGATGGTGACTTCTTAGATAACAATGAACTTGTGTATACTAAGCCTTATGGTGCCTCTTTATTAGGAGGAACTGAGTATCCGTTTACAGTTGCAATTCCTGTAGATGCTACGATTGGTATTACACGTATGCGTGTCGTTGTAATTGAGTCTTCTGTAGCTCCTACACCTACTCAAACAGGTAGTTGGGGAGAAGGAGAGGACTACTGGGTTAACATTGGTACAGGAATTGAATCATTCCAATGGTTGAATGGTACAAATTATGTTTCTTCAACTCCTCAAACAAGTGTTAACGTAACAGGAAATACAACATTTACTGCACAAGTGATGCGTAATGGATGTCCTATTTACGCGAACACAACTGTAACAACAGATCCTACAGCGATGGATGTAACACTTTCTTCAAATGGTTCTTACTTGTGCTATAATTCAGTAGCATCATTAAGTGGAACAATTTCCGGTGGGTGTCCTCCATACAATGTAGTGATACGTAATGATCAGCAAACTCAAGTATACAATGGAAACATTTATTTGAATGATTTCAGTTCTACATTTGCTGCAGTTGCTGCTTCAGGTTATACAGTTAAAGTAACTGATTTGAATGGTCAAGTTGACTCAAGTTATGTATATATCGGTGTAAATAATCCACAGCCAGAAGTTAATGATTTAACTATCTGTGGTACAAGTGCAACGTTTGTATTCTCTGCAACTCCAACTGATGCTGGTAGTACAGTTAAATGGTGGACTGCTCAGACAGGTGGGACAAATCTTGCTACCGGTCTGACTTATACAACACCATTGATCACAACAGTTGGAACTTCTACGTATTATGTTGAAGAAACATTACCATCTGGATGTAAGGGAGCTAGATATCCTGTAAATGCAAACTTGATTTCAGCACCTGCTATCAATGCGTATGCTTCTAATGATACAATCTGTTTTGGAAGCACTATTTCATTAAATGTATTCTCTGATAATCAAGGGTATAATTTCTCTTGGAATCACAATGCCGGTACAGGTAACGTAGTATCAATAAACCCTGATTCTACTCGTACATACATTGTAACAGCTACGGATGCATCTACAGGTTGTGTTGCAACAGCATCTGTTCCAGTTTTGGTTAACCCTGTTCCAACCGGTATGGTTGTAACAGCAACTCCATCGGCATCATGCCCTGGATCAACTGTACAATTAAATGCTGGTGGAATTTCTTATGGACCTCAAACATTACCAACAGGTTATTGTACAACAACTTGGGGAGCTGGAGGTATTTGTATTACAAACGTTCAGTTTAATACATTGAATTATTCTTCTAGCTGTTTATCTTCTCCATATTACGAGGATGTTCCGGCTTCAGTTGCAACAACTGCAGTAATTCCAGGTCAATCATATCCGTTTACGATATCAACACCTTCAGGAACTACGTATACGTCAGGTATCGTTTCTGTTTGGTTTGACTGGAACAGAAATGGACTGTTTGAAGCTACTGAGTGGTACCAACCATATACTGCTGGAACTCAAACTACAATTACCGTAACCGTTCCAACGAATGCAGTAATTGGTTTGACCAAAATGCGTGTTCGTTTGAGAGGAAATGGAAATCCAAATGGTTCCGGTGATGCATGCTCGCTATTTGGTTCTGGTGAAACGGAAGAATATTCGTTTAATATCTTAGGAAACGCTACAAGTTATACATGGTCTTCAACTCCGGCTGGATTTACATCAACTATTCAAAATCCTGTTGTAAACCCTACAGTTGAAACAATTTATACAGCAACCATTACAAACTTGTTTGGTTGTAGTTCAAGTGCTTCTGATACTGTTACAATGTTGCCTAAACCAGTAGGAATGATATTAGGTAGTACGGCAATCTGTAAAGATGCGCAATCACCTAAAGTAACTTTCATTGCTACAGGAGTTGCACCGTTTACTTTCAAATATACAGTTGATGGTGGCGCAGTTCAAACTGCTACGGCAAGTACTGATAGCTCTACTGTGTTAGCTTCTACATCTGTAGCTGGTCAACATGTTTACAAACTTATCAGTGTACAAGATGCAAATTGTACAACGATTGTAAATGACAGTGTTATTGTAACAGTAAATGATTTACCAACAATTGCATTCACAGTACCATTTGGTTCTCACAACCCTACATCAACGACTTATGAGTTGACGGGTGCAACACCTGCAGGAGGTACGTATGGTGGTGATGGAGTAACAGGTACTAACTTTAATGCATCGATTGCAGGTATTGGTACACACCAAGTAGTTTATAGTTATACTGATGCAAATGGTTGTTCTAATACAGGTTATAGCCCAATAACGGTATATTCGTTATCTACAGCTACGATTTCTGGAACGACAACTGTATGTCGCAATTCATCAACTCCTTCTGTTACATTTAACGGATCGAATGGAATAGCTCCGTACACGTTCACTTATACAGTGAATGGTGGTTCCTCACAAACAGTTACTACAACAACTGGAACTGTAGCATCTGTTACAGTACCAACAACATCAAATGGCGTGTTTGTTTATAAATTATTATCTGTTCAAGATTCAAATGCAACAAATTCTATCATTGATAGTGTAACTGTTACAGTAACATCACCAAGTGTTTCTATGGCATCTATTCCAAACCAATGTGTTAATACTGAGAATTACGTCTTAGTTGGTTTACCAGTTGGAGGTTTCTTCAGTGGTAACGGAGTAACAGGTATGAATTTTGATGCTTCTCAAGCAGGTGTAGGCTCTCATACATTGACATATACATACACAGACACTATCAGTGGTTGTTCAAGTTCAGCATCAACTCCAGTAGTTGTGTTGGCAGCACCAAGTGCTACAATTAGTGGAACAACAGCAACATGTATGAATTCTACAACGGGTCTTACATTGACAGCTACAGGAGCAGCACCATTCACATTCGTATTTAACATTAATGGTGGTGATGATAGTACAATCGTTTCAGGATCTCCACTTACTGTTAATGTACCTACATCAAGTGTTGGAACGTTTGTATACCATTTGACTAAAGTACAAGATGCAAATTGTGCATTACAATTGACAGACAGTGCGACAGTGACTGTTAAAGGTCTGGCTACAGCATCAATTCTTAATAATAATGGACCAATTTGTAACAATAGTAATGCAATCTTTACTCTTGCAGGAACACCAAACGCAACTGTTGCTTATACACTTAATAATGTAGCAGGAACCGTTACTCTTGATGGAGGAGGATCAGCAACTATTGAGAAATTGGCTCAAGATGCAAATCAAACATTAGTATTAGTATCTGCTACAATTAATGGATGTACACAAAGTGTTACTGGTACTTCAGTTGTTAACATTGCATCGAATGCATTTGCAGCTGTTTCCGGAACTAATAGTGTATGTACTGGTACAGGTTCTACATTGACATTGACAGGATCATCCGGTTCAATTCAGTGGCAAAAATCTACAGTAGCGGCTCCATCATGGACTAATGTTACCGGAGCTACAACAACTACATTAGCAACAGGTAACTTAACTACTACAGGAGCACCAACTACTGTTTCTTATAGAGCAAGACTGACTCTTGGATCATGTGTTGATACTACCGATGCATTTGTAATCACAGTTAGTCCTACAACTGCTGCAGGAACTGTAGCTGTAAATGATGCTTCAGGAACAGCTGTATGTTTAGGTGGTGATAAAGCAATGAAAGTGACGGGTAATGTTGGGTCAATCCAATGGCAATCGTCTACAGCATCTGCTACTGCTGGATTTGCTGATGTAACTGGTGCTACATCAACACCATATACCTTTACAAATATTACGTTACCAACATGGTATCGTGTAGTTGTGAAGAGTGGTGCATGTGCTTCTGTTAGTGGTACGGCAGTTGCTATCACGGTTAATCAACCAACAGCAGCCGGTTCAATTTCAGGAACAGCATCTGTAGTATGTTCAGGTTCTGCTTCTACTTTAACATTGACAGGATCATCCGGTACAATTGCATGGTCTAAGTCTACAAACTGGACAAGTGCAACACCAACATGGACTTCAGTTGCAGGAACAACGGCTACATTAGCTACCGGAAACTTAACAGCATCAACTGCTTTCAAAGCTGTCTTATCAAGCGGAGTATGTCCAATTGCTACAACAGGAAACTTTGTAGTATCTGTTGATCCAGCTGCTGTTGCAGGAACAATTTCTGCATCATCATCTGGTTTGTGTACAGGTAATACTGGAACAACGTTGACATTGTCTGGTTATACAGGAACTTCTGTACAATGGCAATCAGCCGCAACTGCTACCGGTACTTTTGCAGATATTACAGGAGCTACAGGAAGTACGTATAACACTGGTGCATTGTCTGCTAGTTCATACTATAAAGCAGTTGTTACGAGTGGTGTTTGTGCGACTAAAGCGACAACAGCTACAGCTACAACAATTACAGTTAGTCAGCCATCAGTAGCCGGAACAATCAGTGGAGGTAACAAAACGATTTGTACTGGTACAAATGCAACATTAACTTTAGCTGGGAATACAGGTACAATTCAGTGGCAATCATCTACAGATGGTACAACATGGTCAAACATTTCAGGTGCAACAGCTGCAACATATTCAGCAACATCTGTTACTGTAGCGACTTGGTATAGAGCTGCTGTTACGAGTGGTGCATGTTCATCTGCTTACACGACTTCAGTTAAATTGACTCCATTGTCTTCTGCTACAGCTGGTACAATTTCAGGTACAAACCAAATTTGTACAGGTACATCGTCTACATTAACATTAAGTGGGTATGTAGGATCTATTACATGGCAGAAAGCTACTGTTACAGCTGGTGTTGTAGGTACTTATGCAAGTGTTACAGGAGCAAATGCTGAAACATTCTCTACAGGTGCTTTAACAGCAACTACGTCATACAGAGCTCAGGTTACTATTGGAACATGTTCTACTGTTTTCACTTCCGGTGATTACATTGTGACAGTTGATAAAGCAACTGTAGCCGGAACAGCTGCTGTTAATGAAACAACACCAGTGATGACGGTTTGTGCTTATGGAAGCAAGTCGTTGAAATTAACAGGAAATACTGGTACAATTCAGTGGCAGTCTTCTACTACATCTGCAACTTCAGGGTTTACAAATGTTACAGGAGCAACTTCAACTCCATATACATTTGCTGATATCACTGCTAATACATGGTATAAAGCAGTTGTTACAAGTGGTGTATGTTCGTCAGTAAGTTCTAATGTAATTGCAATCACTGTTAGTCAGCCTGCTGATGCTGGTACACTTGATATTACTGCCGGTTCATTCAATGACTCAGTATGTTCAGGTTCAGCATCTTCCTTAACGTTGAACAACTATTCAACATATGGAACAATTGTTTGGCAAAAATCAACAAATTGGGATGCAGTTTCTCCAACATGGGCAGTTGCAACAGGTACTACATCGACACTTGCAACAGGTAACTTAACTGCAGGAGCAGCTTATAGAGCAATTCTTACAAGTGGTTCATGTAAGGATACATCGAACATTAAAGTAATTGCTGTAAGTGCTAAATCTGTTGTAGGAACAGTTGCAGCAGCGACAGTATGTACAGGTTCAGGTACTACATTGACAGTTACCGGTTATACAGGTAACAAGTTCCAATGGCAGACATCAGCAACAGCTGCTGGAGCTTACAGTAATATTACAGGAGCAACTTCTACTTCGTATGCTACAGGTAACTTAAGTGCAACTTCATATTACAAATTACAGGTAACAAGTGGTGTTTGTCCTGCTGCTGTATCAGCAACAGCAATTACTGTAACTGTAAATCCAGCTTCAGTTGGTGGATCAGCAACGGGTGTTTATGGAACAGCTACGGTTGGTTCTACACAGGTGTTGATTTGTTCTGGAAATACAGGAAAAGTAACTTTAGCTGGAAATACTGGTACAATTCAGTGGCAATCTGCAAGTTCTAGTTCAGGTCCTTGGACAGATGTATCAGGTGGTACGGGTGCAACTACTGCAACGTATACAACGACAGCGATGTCTGCTACTACATGGTATAGAGCTAAGGTAACAAGTGGAGTATGTTCTCCAGCATATTCTAACTCTGTTAAATTCCTTGTAACAACGCCGACAGCGGGTACAATTTCTGCATCACCTAACGATACAGTGTGTAATGGTTCAGGTACAACATTATCGTTAAGTGGATCTGTTGGTACAATTGTTTGGCAGAAAGCCCCTGTAACAGCTGGTGTACCTGGTACATTTGCAACAGTAACGGGTCAAACTGCTACTTCACTTTCTACAGGTAACTTAACAGCAACTTCAGCATACAGAGCAATCTTAAGTGTTGGTTCATGTACAGCGACTACGAATGCCTTTATTGTGACTGTAAACCCAGCAATTGTTACAAAAGCTGTTACAGGTCCAGTTGCAGGAGTTTGTTCAGGTTCTACTGCTACATTAACATTAGCAACAGGATCAGTAGGAACAATCCAATGGCAATCATCTACGGATAGTACAACTTGGACTAACGTTGGAAGTGCTATTGCACCAACTGCTGCTACGAATGCTGTGAATACGCTTACATCGTCTGCATTGACAGTGAAAACATGGTTCCGTGTTATGTTGTCAAGTGGTGTTTGTTCAGCTGTTGCTACTACTCCTTTTGCTGTGAAAGTTAGCCCTCTTGCTGTTGCAGGAACAATTTCTGGAACAAGTCAATTGTGTGTTACTGGTAATACCGGAATTACTTTGACATTGTCAGGTTCTACTGGTACAATTGTATGGCAAAAAGCGACAGTATCTACTACAGATGTTGTAGGAACTTTTGCAGCAGTTACAGGTCAGACATCAACGACCTTAGCTACAGGTACTTTGACTGCTGGTAAATTCGCATATAGAGCGATATTAACTAGTGGTGTTTGTACAGCAACAACGTCAAACTTTATAGTGACTGTTAATCCTGCTGTTGTTACAAAAACAATTACTCAAAACACAACAACACCATCAGGAGCGACATCAGCGTTAGCACTTTGTACTTCAGGTACCGTTGCTAAAACATTGACATTACCAACGGGTTATGTGGGTGCTATCCAATGGCAACGTTCTACAGACAATGTTACTTTCACAGATATTTCTGGAGCTACATCAGCAACTTATACTGTTTCAGGTGCAAGTGTTGGGGCAAATTACTTCAGAGTGAAATTAACAAGTGGACTATGTTCAGTTGGAAACACAAATGTTTTGACAATATGGTACAAAGCATGTGTTAAAACAGTTGAAGATGAAGTTACTGTTACAGAGTTTGATGCGATTGCATATCCAAACCCTTATGATCAATACTTCACACTTCAGTTGTCTACTGAAAGTGATGAAAACGTTTCAATCACAGTTTACGACATGGCAGGTAAATTGCTTGAGAACTTGACTGTTCAACCTTCTGATTTAGAGTCTTTACAAATTGGTAAAGATTTATCAACAGGGGTTTATAACGTAATGGTTACTCAAGGAAGAGAAGCTAAAGTTTTAAGATTGATGAAACGATAAGCGATTAACAGAGGTAAATTTTATCTCACAAAAACAAAAG
>Ga0138286_1068702_pt1 | contig 24774 bp, 18 predicted proteins | sample S_130712_E_mt_FD_106902 | JGI IMG/M metagenome (GOLD analysis project Ga0138286, IMG submission 106902) | Freshwater microbial communities from Lake Simoncouche, Canada - S_130712_E_mt (Metagenome Metatranscriptome) | ecosystem: Environmental > Aquatic > Freshwater > Lake | place: Canada: Quebec... | reverse complement strand
TTAACAAGATCATTTGTTACAGCTTTAGAAGCAGCTCACTTAAGCAAGATTGCTACTGACATTGAAACTTACTTAATGTGGGGACAAGGTGGTAGAATTAAGCAAGATGGTCCAGATGATATTAGATTATCTGTGGGTCTTTGGAAGCAGTTAGATAGTGCATTCAAGCGTATCTACAACAAAGGTCAGTTCTCTCTTGAATTATTCCGTGCTGAGATCTTCAACTTCTACAATGGTAAGGTTGAGTTCAAAGGACCAGATCCTAAGCGTGAACTTATTGTTCAAACAGGTATTGGTGGAATGAAGCTTGTTAATGAGGCTATTAAGCGTGAGGCTATCTCTGCAGGTTTAGTAATCAATGCTGGTACCAATGGTGGTGGTGGTATTGGAGCTATCACTGGTCAGGGTATGGACTTGAACTTTGGATTTGCATTCACTAGCTACACAATTCCTTTCTTAGCAAATGTGAAATTTGTATTGAATCCAGCGTTTGACAATGTTCACACAAATGACATTGAGAACCCAATGATTGATGGATATCCATTATCTTCTTACAACTTTATCATCTTTGATATCACTGATAACACAAATGATAATATCTTCTTATTGAAACTTTCTTGGGATAACCAATTAAAATGGTTCTACCAAAATGGTACAATGGATTACATGGGAAGAACTCAAGGATTCCAATCAAATGGAGTGTTTAATGGTTATAGAGTTTACATGACTCAAACAATGCCAGCTATTTGGGTGAAAGATCCAACCAAGGTATTGAAGATTGTTATGAGAAACCCTATCACTGGAGGCTCATTCTAATAAATAAAGAATCAGAGGGAGGGCCACAAACTCTCCCTCTTTTTTCTTATCATTGTAACATAATAAAAAAACATAAATCAAAATGGGATACTTTAAGTTTCTTAATAAAATATTACCAGCATCACCAGATGCTATCTTAAAAAAAGCTACAGATGCAGAAGCAGCATTAGCTAGAATGGCTCATGTTAACACTATTGTTAATGACCTTAGTGATATTGCTCACTATGAATTAGATTTAGATGCAACAATAGATTTACCTATCAACACTAATAAAGGTGTTATTGATATTTTTAATTTAGATCTTACTCCACCACTTGATCCTGCATTTGGTACTAATATTGTAATTACTTTAGTAAACAATCCTATCCTTAATGTTGCTAATAGAGATAATTTGTATCTTCAAATTACTCCTTATTATTCACTTGCACCTGCTGGTAGTGATAATTTTATTCCTTATGTTCTAGTAACAGGAGCAACAAATGGATTAAATATTACAATATGGAATGCCAATCCAGAACCTCTAGGAGCAAATAATGGCCAAGGAGCTTTTTATTTATACTATGAAATTAAGACATTAGCATAAGCTAATGCACAATATAAAAACCAACAAAAAACCAACAAAAATGAGTGTAACAATTGTAGAAACAACCCCAGTAGGCAAACAGTATACAAGTACTATTGCCATTAGACCTTATGTTGATCCAACTAAAAGCAACATGGGTTTAGAAAAGTATGAACTTGCTTTATTTGATGGAGTGTTCCACGAGGAACAATTAGCTTGTCTAGAGATTAATGGAATCAAAAGATGGGTTACAGGCCTTAATGAATTTGCTCCTGAAATTAAAAAGTTACCTACTGAAGAAAGAGAAGCTGCTGTAAAAGAAATTAGAAGCATTGTTTCTAGATTAGAAGCAGAGATGGCAACAAACTTTGTTGATCCTGATGATAAAGATTTCTGGAACAAAATCAAACTTCTTTCTCCAACTAATGATGAATTTTGGGGTAGAATTGTAATCAGAATAGGTAATGAGCCTGTATTTTTAAATCCAACAGATGTGCATGATCTTATTAAATTAAGAGCAATTGAAGCAGGTGGATTTAGTATTGTAGCTAAGAGTTTAGATGTAGCTAGAAAAAATAACTATAAGTTTTACTTAGATAAGTTTGAAGAAACTGCATCTATTAAAACTGAGGTTAAGAAGATTAGAAACAAAGCTCTTGCTGAGTTAGAGAAGTTATCTAACAAGAATGTAAACAAACTTATGTATGTATGTAAAGTTGTTGATCCTAATAGTCCTCAGTACAAGAAGTCTACTCCCACTGATGTTATGTATGATAACATGGATAAGTATATTAATGGGGAGACTGTGGAAACAAACAAAAAACAAACAGCTCAAAGATTCTTAGATATTGCTAATCTAGATATGGAAACATTAAAGATTAGATCTATTATCAAAGATTCTTCTTATTACAAACTAATTGTTACAAGAGGTGATGGTTTTATTTACCATACAGAGTCTAATACTATGTTAGGTAAGAATCCATCAGAAATCACTGAATTCTTAAAGAACCCTCTACATGAAGACATCTTAATGAGTCTTACAAAAGGTGTAGAGAAATATTGGAATAATTAATGACAAACGCAGAACTTCAAATAAAGATTAAAGAGAGGCTGAACAAGCTTGCTTCTTTAGACTATGATAACTTTGAGTGTTGGCAGATAGTTGAAGCCTTCAATAAAGCTCAGTTAGAATGGTTTAGAAGACAGATTGAAGGTTCCAATCAAGAACGTCAGGGTGATGGTTCTACTAAAATGAACTATGATGATACACAGAAATTTATCAAAACTATACCATTAACTGGTATTAATTACTCAGATAGTTTTGTTAGTGATCCTCAACCTGCTGATTATCTTTATTACACTTCTTTGTATGCCATGGGTAGCAGTGATTGTTGTCCTGAAAGAAATATTATTGTCTACCTAGTAGACAAAGCTGACTTATATTTAATCCTTAGAGATGCTAATAAAAAGCCAAGCTTTGAATGGGGTGAGACAGTGGGTATTATGTCTGGAGATAAGTTTACAATCTATACAAATAATGAATTTAATATTACTTCTGTAGACTTAACTTATTACAGAAAACCAAATCCTGTATCATTTCAAGGATGTGTGGACATCAGCACAGGTGCTATAACTACAGATGTACCTTGTGAGTTTAAAGATGATGTTGCAGAAATTATAGTAGATAATGCTGTGGCTATTTTAGCAGCAGACATAGAATCATTTAACCAATACAGCAGAGCAACCAATGCTGTTCAAACTAATTCATAATGGCAGAACCAGCATCAATTTTCAAAAGAACAATATCAAGACCAGCAGGTAGTGAATCAAGTAAATCAGATTCTAATCCTATTGTTAAACTTGTGTTTGAGTTGCTCAATGGCGTAACTAAAGTTCACATTAATCATCTTAGAGTAAATGGCCCAGGTGCTTATGCAGCTCATACAGCAATGGGTGGATTCTATGATTCAGTGGGTGGTTTAGCAGATGATATTGCAGAACAATATCAAGGTATCACTGAAAAGATTATCAGTTATCCAACAACTGCAGAACTACCCACAATGTCTACAGCAGAAGATTGCTTATCATACATGAGAACTATTTATGATATGGTAAATGAAGCTCAAGATTATTGTAGTTACTCAGAGATTAACAATACCCTTGATGAAGTCAAATCATTGATCAACAGTACTAAATACAAGTTATTATTCTTAAAGTAGAATAATAATTTGGATATTTACAAAGAATTGCTTATATTCTATTATATCTTATTATAAACCCTTAAAAACAAAACACTATGTATTTTAATCACGCCTATCAGAAAACTCTGATAAACACAGGACCAGGTAGTAACCCAGGTGGGGTTGCTAACTTTTACACAACTGCAGGTACTTCAATTGACATTCCAGCAGGTAGAGTAGCAGTATTAGCTAGTTTAACAACAAGTACATTTGATGCTAATGAAATCATTAACACTTCTGCAGGATTTGGTGCTACAACACTTCAACAATTACCTATGATCTATTTGGCTCAAGGTTCTATCAACACAGTTGATAAACTTGGTCCATTTGCAGGTGGTTACAAAGAGTCTGTAAAGACTAAAGGAATCAATCCTAAGTATGTAAACAGATTTTTCAGAGTGGATCCTTCATGTCCTCAAGCTGAAGTAAGAACAGTTTGTTTATGTGATGGAGCAGAAGCACAATGTGGTACTTCTTACTACTTACGTATTGATGTTAAAGGTTCTCCAGCATTACGTTTCTTAACACATAATGCTTACAGAACTTATGCATCTAGTAACATTTGCTGTCCAATTGATCCTAATGCATCAACTGCAGTAAGTGCAATGCAAGTTCAAGCATCTTGGGCATGGCAAATTGCTCGTGATCCAATCATGAGTAACTTTATTCTTCCAATCCTTACTTGGTTAGATGGTGGAGATATGACAACATTTAATGTGTCTGCTTGGTATGCTGCACATCCTACAGCAACTGATGTAGAATTATATGCTACATTAACTAATGCTGATTCAAGTGGTATTGTAAATGCAGGTACATATGAATATATTAATGCTGCAAATGGTTATCCTTCTTCTGAAAATATAGCTTATTCAGATACATCAACAGATCCTTGCATTGCATTAATTGGATCTTATGTAGATACTCAATTTGGTACTTGTTCATTCCATCCACAAGATTTTTATGAATTAGCTCCAGTTAAAATCTATACATCTATTACTGACCAATTAGGTGATCCTTGTGTAGACCAAATCTTCTGTACTCCTATTGATCCAGCACAATTAGCTCAACAAGGTTCAGGATATGGACATAAGTTACTTCGTGATGCTATCTTATTCAGAAGATATATGCAAGAGCAATATGTGTATGATCCAAGATTACGTGAAGTAATGAACCAAGATCAAGTTTATAACTATATTGTTGGTACTAGCTTCTACACAACTTATGGTATCTTACACAGTGTGCCTCGCTTCAATAATCCAACTAGTACATTTGATAATGATCAATATTTAGTAACTATTGTAATGCCTCCAGCTGAAAGTTGCAGTGGCAATTCAGATGTTACATCATTTCAAAATTGGATGAATGCTTATCTTGCTATTGCAGGTAATGGAGTTCAATTAGAAGTATTAGCATAATCATAGTTAATAATCCTAAGAAGGGGGGAGTGGGAGTTTTTACTCTCCTTCCCCTTTCTTATTTTAAAAAAAATCACTATCTTATATTAATAGGAACTTATTATGGCAAAACATCAATTATCATTAAACATTGTTGATGGATGTAATCCAACCAACTTTACAATTATAGACACTAGTAATTACACTAATGCTCCTATTAGTTGTCCAACCTTAGCTATTACTGTTCCTGGTAATGGAGGCCCTATATACTTTAGCCAGGGTACATTACCTGACCCTAATGCTAATCCTAATGATGAGTATTATCCTTTACCTACAACACCTAATCCTTATACAGGAACTCCTAAGTTTGTAGTTACAGTAGATAATATATTTTTGCATATACAAAACCCAGGTGATACATTATCATCATTACCTGATGGTTTGTGGACAATTGAATATTGTGTTGCACCATGTGATAAATTAGGTGTACAATATTATTATCTTCGCACTACAGCAGCTCTTAATCAATATGCATCTCTTCTTTGTAAGTTAAGACTAAGTAACTGTCTTCCTTCAGAAGAAACATTAAGAATGATTGATGAATTACATATCATCAAAATGTATCTTGATTCAGCTAAAGCTAAAGTAGAGGCTTGTCATGCTCCAGAAGAAGGTCAAGCTCTTTATGAATATGCTCTTAGACTGATGGCAAATTGGGAGAGAACTTGTTGCTCAACTTGTTAACAATTTAAAACCAACATAACAAATGGCAATCTCATGTCCTAACTGTGGTATCCCATGCACTGGTTGTGCAGGAGCCAAAATTACAACAGCTTCTAACGGTACTAGATGTTGTACTAAATGTCTAGCTAGACTAGAAGCACAGATTAAAGCTAATCAACAACCTCAACAACCTCCACAAAAATGAGCTGTACAACAACACCAAGTACAACTGCCCCTGATAAGATAGAAATCTTATTGGGCATTGAAGCTATGAATAGATATAGAAAAGATCATTTTGGTATGAGTACCTGTAGATATGGGTATGATTACATGTATCTTGCTGATTTAAAGTTCTTGCTTCAAATGACATCATGTGCAGAAGATACTTGTCACTGTTATTGTAATTGTTCTTATAAAAAAGTAGTTGAGAAAATTAACACATTATGAAACCATTAGGTCCTCCTGCTAATAATACTATTCAGTCTAGAGAAGAAACCACATCCACATGCGTAACGTGGGATGGGCCTAATATTTCATTTGATTGCTTAGGTGTACAAATATGTGAGGGAGAATCTATTAACCCTATTGTTTATAGATCATTTGTTAATCTATGTACCATATTAGAAGAACTAAATCTTGAGGGGTTAAATCTCACTTGTTTAGGTAATTTAATTAATACTACTAGATCATTAAATGAAGTATTTAATTTATTAATTGATAAACTATGTATTGAGGCTGATAAAGTAAATCAGTTAGAAGATACAATAACAAAACTATATACAGCTAATCTTCCTTTTTGTCTTCAGGAGTTTAATGATCAGTTGACAATTACAAAACTTCCTTTACCAGAATACTATCAAAAAGTTGCAGTTAAGATTTGTTTATACTTGCTTGATATTGCAGCATTAAAAACTGATTATTATACATCATTTCCAATTCAGTTAGCTTTAATAAATACTGAAATAGAAAACTTATGTAATGCAGCTGCTCAGCTTGTTACACCAACATGCACTAATCCTAATCCAAGTGTAGCAATAACTAATATATTTTTAGCAGATCCAGTTACTGCTCAAGTTACAACACTTAACCCTCATGGCTATAGTAATAATGAAGTTGTTACTATAAATGATGTAAATCCAACTTCATTTAATGGATTGTGGACAGTTACTGTAATAGATGCATACACTTTTGTTATATTATCTGATGTTCCTTTTCAGTCTTATGTTTCTGGAGGAAACACAGCTCCATCTACTCCAATTGATGTAGCAAGTGCTCTTGAGTTATTTGAACCAATTTACTGTATGATGAAAAATTATACAGGTTCTTCAAATGATGTTTCAATAGCAATTACAAGGATGTGTGCTAATTTAAGCACTTCAAAAAGATTGTCAGGAACAGGATTAATGTCAAGTATTCCAGGTTGGATTTTAGAACCTTCAAGCTTAGCAGAAAGTATTAAAAATCTATGGTTAACAATATGTGATCTTAGAAATGCAGTGAAGAAGATAGAAGAAACATGTATAAGTAAAGATTGCCTAGATGCTAATAATGATCCTTTATGTTGTGCAACATGTGCCTTAGTAAATGATGCATTAGGTAATGGAGTTACAATAACATATACAACAATAGGTGTACATGATCTTGCTATAGGAGATAAGATAAATATTTCAGGTGCAATGTTACCAGCAGGATACAATGTAACAGGAGTATTTGTAACAGGAGTTACACCAACCACATTTACAGTTGCAGGTACTCAAACAGGAGTATCTTCAGGTATATCTATTTTATGCAGTAAATTAACATAAAAATATGCAACCAATAAAATCAAACATAACCTCTACAGGTAAATGTCTTAATCCAGTTACTACTAAATGTGTTGTTTGGGATGGTCCAGATATAACATGCTTAGATGGTACTACTTTATGCAAAGGTCAAAATGTAGAAACTACACTTTTTACTTTAGCTACAAAGTTGTGCGAGATCTATACAGCACTAAGTTTAGAAGACATTAACACTTGTATCAATAACATCAATGATGGCACATCAGTAAGTATAGGACCAACTTCTTCTGTTAAAGAAGTTTTTTTCTGCTATTATTAAAAAGCTATGTACTTTAGATGGTAGAGTTCAAACTCTTGAAGACACCCCTTGTTTAGAGCAAACTGCGGTTGTAACTGCTTGTTTAAGAACACAAGCTGCAAGCTATCCTAGTTATAATCCTGTAACTTTTACATTACCACTTCAGTATTATGCAGAATTAGTTGCTAATTCTGTTTGTGGATTATTAATAGATATTACAGCATTACAAAATGCTGCTTTAGACATTAATCAACAGATTGATGATTTATGGGCAGCACTGGCATCATGCTCTAGTACATCACAAAACTATGTTCTTCCAACATGTACATACAATTGGAGTGTAAATCCTGATGGTGATCCAGTAACTGTTCAAACAGCATTTGGTTGGTTAGAAGCAGACTACTGTACACTAAGGGGTTTATTGGGAAATGATACAGCACTTACTGCTGCTGTTAATTCTCAATGTGCAAATCTAGGAGCAGAAAATACATTAGCTCCAGGATTAGGAGGAACAATGTCAACTCTTCCTAGTTGGATAGATAATCCTACAAACATATCTGATGCTGTTACAAATATGTGGTTAACAGTTTGTGATATGAGATCATATATTTCAGATGTATTAAGTTTATGCTGTAAATCAATATGTGACTATTTACAAGTAGGTTTTGTGCCATATTGGAATGCAGATGGAACAGGTGTTAAAATATCTTTTATAGATGCCATTAATCCTGTAACATATGAGGATGGTGCAGTTCCTCCTGCTCCAACAAGTCCTTGGTTAGCTGATGGGACCACATTTCCTCTTGCTGTACAAACATGGTTACTTGCACAATTTCCATCAGCAACTCAAAGTAATGTGCAGTTTATACTAGATGATGGCAATGGAAATTCATTTACAATAAACACTGGTAAGAAAATTAATCAATTTGCTCAATTACCTTTTGTTAGTCAATATTTTATTGATTTTACAGCAGGAACAGTCCCTGCTAATTATGATCAAACATCAATTAATCAAACAATCAATATTAGTTTTACTTATGATGTAATCATAAATAGTACAACTAAGACATGTACGTTTGATGCTACATTAGGATTACCATATGAATGTAATGCGCCAAAACCTTATAACTGCAATGGTGAAATTGTAGTATTAAGTAACAGTGGTACAGACATGCAAGTTAAAGTAACAGCATTGCAAGAAGAAACTCCTATTCTTCAAACTGGTGCAGTAACTAGCGCAGGTAGTGGTTTAGATACTTTAGAAGATACTGTTAATGGGTTTCCTCTTGGTCTGCCTGGATTTGTTGTAACAGTTACTGATGCAACAGGTGCTACACAGTGTAGACGTATTATAGCACGCCCAACAGTTAATGAAATTCAAGTAGACTCTGATTGGGATCCTATAATTGATAATACTTGGACATATGAAATTAAAGATTATTATTATTCATATGCACCAGCTCCAGCTTGGCAAGGACCTAGTCAATCTTATATAACAACTGCTCTTACTGGATTTGATGTTTACGTAGTTCTTTCAAATTCTAGTTTTGACATTAATGATGAAAATACTTGGCAGATAATGGCTCAGGCTAATAATGTCAGTCCTATTATTATGTGTCAAGGAACAGGTTATATATGGGGTGATGACACATTCCAGGGTAACACAGAATACATTGTTATAGTGCAAGCATTATACAAATGTGGAGCATCTGAATTTGTAAGCACTACAACATACAATCAAATTGCAGCATCAGTTTCTATTCAAGTAGGTACACCTCCTAATTTATTATTTGGTGTGTTTGACGTAGCAAGTACTTATGTATTAGCCGAGAATGTATTGAGTAATAACAATACATTAGTTGATAAATATGCTCAAATAGGAATTCCTGCTAGATATGCATTAGATCTTCCTACAGGTGTCAACGTAACAGAAGTTGGTATTACACCACTTCCTGCAGTATGGTCACCTGCATTACCTGGTGGTTCAAATAATATAAGTAAGTGCGGAATGTGTCTTCCTTATAATGGCAATCAAACTGTATTAGGTCAAACTGTATCAAATCATGATTTTGTTATTGGTTTATATACAGGATATAGTGTAGAGATATTCCAGTTAGATCAATTTGGAACAGCTTATATTCCACTATTAGATAATAATGGCGTAGAATATAAAACTGCTTCTACAACTGATCCTGCTTTACTGTTCTTAAACAATACGCCACAATCTCCTAATATTATCTATACTGTTCCAGCTACATATCCTTACGACAAACTTCCTTTTGTTGTAAGATATGATCCTAATCAATTTAAAGTAAATCAGTCCCCTGATTATCACACAATTTCATTTAATAATTTTGTTGCTACATTAAGAAGAGATGCAGTTCTTTTGTTTGGTTTAAGTTATTCACAATTTACAATGAATCTTACAGTTACGATATTAAGATGGGACAGTGGAACAAACACTTATATTCAATATCCTACACCAAGATTTATGACAGCTACAGCCACATTTGTAGCTGACTCAATTGGTGCTAATACTTCTAGTAATGTTACTTTTACTATTACCAGTGCGACTTCTTCAGTACCTGGTTATGTTAATTCTGTACCTGCTACATACGGAGATGCATTTTTGTTAGAAGCATGGACATCTGCTCCTAGTGATATGTATTATAATTGTGGTTGTTATCAGGTATCAGATGGAGGATGTAGCTTTAGAGATAGTAATGGTTCAGTAAATGTATCTGTTACTAACTTAGCTACAACAGTATGTAGTCCTACTAGTTGTGGTTTATCTGGTGCATCTACTGCAACACTTCCTTTTGCAACGAGAATACAGCCTTTTACAGGACTTATAGTTGATTCAGGATGTTTGGATGATTGTAGTGCATTTAATACAAATAGACGATCACTTGTTGTAAGTAAAACAGGAATAATAACAGAAGATTATACAGTAAGTGGTTCACTTTATTTAAGTATAGGTCCTCCAGGACAAGGTCAAGTATGGTAATAATATTTAAAACATAAAAAATATAAAAAGAAATGAGTAATAACAACACCTGTCAACAGTGTAACATTACACCTAGTGTTCCACTGACTCCTCCACCTACGTGCCCTACATCTGCATGTGAAGAATATGTTTCTAGTGATTGTGTGAGTAGCACGGTTGTTGGAAATTGCACAAGTCAGTTTTATGAATTTAATCCTAATACTGGAGCATTAGAACTAGATGCTAATGATAATCCTATTCCTCAAGATCCTCCTGTTCCATTAGGAATATCATTTAATCAGAATGATTCATTAACTACAATTCTTCAGGCTATGACTGCAGCTCAAAACTGTATGTTTAACCCTGATTATATTGCAGGGATGCTTCAAACAATTCAAGCTAATCCTCAACATCCTGTATCACAGATATTTTGTAATATGGTTTGTGCTTGTAGTTGTGATACTAGTTGTCAAGCTGAGGTTGTAGAAACAGTTACATTCCCTTCTGGAGATATTACAGAAACATCATTTGAAATGTTATTTACAGCATTGGGTGGTTATGAATATCTAATAACAGTGACTGATACAAATGCACCAACTCCAACAGCATATACTTATCAGTTTTCACCTGTTCCTAGTGGTGGATTACCTGCTGTAGTTACATTTGATAGTACATTATTAGTTAATTCATTAGGAGCACCTGTACCTGCATTACCTTCAGGTCATACATTTGAAGTAGTTATTACTTCTATTTTTAATGGTGAGTCTTGTGCTAGTGATTCATTTACTACAGCAACACTTCCATCAAATGCTTGTACATGTATTGCTGATGCTAAAGTTGTATTAGCGTTTGAAGCAGCAGCTGTTGGTAATATTAATCTTGTTATTACATTATCTAATAGTCAAGTATATATTCCTCAAGCATATGCTATTGAAGTATTTGATCCTAATAATAATTCAATCTTTGGTGGACCAGTAGACTTTGATCCAAACTTATACTTAGATCCTCCTCCTGCAAACAGAGTATTAATTGTAATTGGTGGTAATCCTGGAACATTAGCTGGTGGTGATTACTATATCACAGTAACTCCTGTATGTTATATAACATTAAATGACAGATGTGAAGGTGATACTAAAAACATTACAGTTCCTGTATCAGGTCCTCTAAGATGTGCTCCTCCTGATATTACAAATGTAACTGTATCGTAATATGCCTATAAATTATACAATAGAATATCAAGTTGTTTCACCAGTTGATACTATTAATGTAAAATATAAAGTTAACTCTGCCTCTACTTATACCCTACTTGGGGGTATAAGTGGAGGAGCTTTTCCATTCTTTGGATCTCAAACACTGACAGTTCCTGATGGAAATGAACATGTTGTATATAACATTATAGTAGAAAGTGTTTGTGATGGCTTAGTGCAATTTGGAGAGATTAGATATTTATACCAAGCAATTCCTAGCCCTGTCACAATAGGGCTGGGAACATTTGGTGGTAATCCTGCAATTGATGTAGACTTTACTGCATTATGTAATGCATCTGGAGATAGTGTAAAAGAATATATTTGTACATTCCAAGAACAAGGAACTCCAGCACCTGCTATTCAAATAGTAATTCCTATTGCAACAGTAATTGCAGCTCCTGGCTTCCCTAATTATAATTTCCAAATTACATCAGTAAATGGCATAGTTGCTGGAACAACATATGATGTTACATTCCAAACTAAATTAAGATTTAAATATAATGTTGATGTATCTGTAGATCCAGCAGGATTTATAATAGTAGATCAATTAACAATTCCAATATCAACAGTTGTAGTTAGTACATAATGAATACATCATTCTTACAAGGAAGTGTTTCACTTGAGAATTATTCTCAAACTCAGATTAAATTATCTGTGTATGATCCAACATCTACTTATGTCTTGGATGAATTTCTTTTTGATAAAAGAAGAATTGGTCTTACTTTTCCTGATTTAGGTGTAGGGATAGAACCTCCTTATGAAACAATGTGTATAACAGAAGCAGGTTTAAATGTTTTTTGTTTTTACTTACCTAACATAATATCTCCACCTGCCAATAACATTGCATCTTTTATAAATATTATAAATAGTTGGATGTATGGTGGAGTATCAGTTGGTTTAAATGGAGAAACACCTTTAAATCCTCTACAGACATTAAACTTAATTGAAGGTAGTAATATAACTATTACGCAGTATTACAATGCTCAGACTAATTCTGTTGATGTTACTATTGCTAGTTCAGGTGGAGGTGGTGGAACAGTTACAGCAGTAACTGGTACAAGTCCTATTGCATCATCAGGTGGAACAACTCCTGATATTAGTATTCAACAAGCCAGTGCTACACAAGCAGGTTATCTATCTTCTACTGACTGGACAACCTTTAATAGTAAAGGTAATGGTACTGTAACAGCAGTTACTGCAACAGGTCTTTTAACTTCTAGTGGTGGTACTACTCCTGATATATCTTCTTCAGTTGCTAAAAGTAGACTTGTAGGAAGAAACTCTGTAACAGCAGGGATAATGGAAGAGATTACTATTGGTACAGGTTTGACATTATCAGGTACTACATTGAGTAACTCTTTACCATTCAACACTCCACTAACAACAAAAGGAGATATCTATACTAGAGATGCAAGTGCTGATACAAGACTACCTGTAGGATTAGATACGCAGATGTTAATAGCAGATAGTTCTACTGCAACAGGATTGAAGTGGGAAGCTCAACCTGCTGCTACACCGACAGGATACTATTTATCAATTTCAGATTCTACTACACAAGATAATCCAACTGCAAATACTCCAAGAGCAGTAAAATTTGATACTACTGATTTAGCTAATGGATTTTCATTACAAACACAAACTGCTGTATTTACAGGAACTATAAATAATGGTGGTGCAGGAGCAGGAACTATATTAAATGTTACAGGTGTTACATCAGGAACATTAAAGGTGGGGATGGTATTAACAGGTGGTAGTATAACTGCTGGTACATTCATATCTGCATTTACAAGTGGTACAGGAGGAATAGGTACTTATGTAGTATCAGTTTCTCAACTTAGGACATCTGCTACATATACAGGAACAATGACTTCTCAGATTGTTGTTGCTAATACAGGTATTTATAATTTACAGTTCTCTTCTCAATTAGATAAGAGTGATTCAGGTGTTGATATTGCAAACTTTTGGTTAAGAAGAAATGGAACTGATATCCCAAGTAGTGCAGGTAATTTATCTTTACAAGGTAATTCACCAGCATATATGATGGCTGCTTGGAATTATGTTATTCAATTGGTAGCAGGAGATATTATAGAATTATATTGGGCAAGTGCTGATGCTAATATGTCTATATACTCTGAACCTATTCAAACAAGTCCATATCCACATCCTGCTATACAATCTACTATACTCACTATAACACAGCAGAGTGGTATTATGGCAGGCACAGGTATCACTGCTATCAACTCATTAACAGGATCAGCTCAGACATTAGTAGCAGGTACGAGTGGTACTAACTTTGCAGTTAGTTCATCAGGTACAACTCACACACTTAATCTTCCAACGGCTTCAGCAACTAATAGAGGTGCATTGGCTTCAGCTGATTGGAGTACGTTTAATAGTAAAGTTGGAGGCTCAGGTACTACAAGTTATGTACCTCGTTTTTCTGCATCAGGTACAATAGGTAATGGTATTATACAAGATAATGCTACAAATGTAGGAGTGAATGTTGCACCTGATACACAATATAAATTACAAGTAAATGCACCAAGTACATTATCTCCACAAATTGCTATTCGTGGTACATCAGCAAAAATAGGAGTTGATGGCTATGGAAGTATTGATGATGGAACTGTAATTGGAGTTCAAGGTTATACTACTGATAATGGTAGTCCATTTGCCTCTTTAATTTGCATTGGAGGAAAGTTCCAAGCACAAGGTGGAGGTAATTTTAACTATGCAGTACAATTACAAGATGGAACTGAAGGCACTAATAAAGTTTTATTATCAACAGATGCTAATGGTAAGGCTAATTGGAGTTCACTTAAAACTGTTAACAGCAATTCACTAATAGGATCAGGTAATATATCAGTAGGTACTGCTATTTCTCCTTGGGATTATAGGCTAAGTGGAAGATGGTACACTCCAAGTAATAATGCATTGTCAATAGGGTCATTAGGTAACTTGGCAAATAGCATTAGATTTAGTCCTTTTATTGTTGAGAAAGATATAATTATATCTCAGTTAGGAATTGCAGTAGTTACAACAGCAACTGCAGGTAATACTTGCAGAGTAGGTATCTATTCAAACAATGCTTCTACTAATCAACCTTCAACTCGATTAGTAGATAGTGGTACATTAGCATTAGACTCAACAGGTACTAAATCAGTAACAGGATTATCTGTTTCTTTAACTAAAGGGTTATATTGGTTTGCATATTTTAGTAATGCTTCAACTGGAACTATTGCATCAATAGCTAACTCAAACTTACCTGATGTTATTGGAACTACAGGAACATTACAAAATGGATTGATAACAGGTTATACTCAAACATTAACATATACAAGCTTACCTGCAACAGCATCAGGATTCAGTAATATTTTAAGTGGAGCATCTTCTTATTGTGTATTTTATTATTATTAATATGGGACAAGAAATAGTTTATCAATGGATAGAAGATGGAGTGAATGAAGTAATCTCTGTTACCAACACTCCTGATATTAATTATGAAACATCAGGCTATGCTGATTTAGTTGGTGGTAAAGTGATTATTAATAATTTCAATGCAGGTAAAGCTGTACTCCTAACAAGAAATCAAGACAACACTACCTTAATAGGTAACTTATATGTGTTTTCACAGAATACAATACCTAATGTAAGTTTTGAGATTAGAAGCACAAACATTAATGATAACGGAACAGTGTTCTGGCAAATAGTTGAATAAATAAATAAAAGATAAAATGGATATTAACATACAATGGGTCTCCCCTACAGGTACAGCAGTAGTAGATTACTTCAATGTTCTTTATAAAGAGTTTGATTTATATCCTCCTCTTAATGGACTTAATAATTGGATTTTAGCAACAGATCCTCCACTTCCCAATACTCAGTTAAATTATACTATTACAGGTCTAAAAGAAAACACCATCTACAGAATAATGGTGACTAAATCTTGTACTGGTTTAACTGAGATTGTTGATGAAACTACATTTATAAGAGTAGGGTATCCTGTTATTGGTACATGGCAAGGTCCTGTTGTAAATAGTTATCCAACATTATTCTACTCTGTATATTATCCTGATGGTCTTCATATTAGATCTACTGATGTGTATTTATCTGATACAGAAGTATATGATCAAACTAAATGTGGATTACTTGTAATAGGTAGAAACACATACATAACAAGTTCATTTTGTTGTCCTGCGCCTCCAGGTATTCCGTGTGCTGGTGGTATTAATCTTTGTAATGTACAACCATTAGATTATATCTTACCATCTAATGCTTCTTCTGCTACATCATATTTTGGTAGAGATGCCTCCACTCCTCTTTTTCCTTTATGTGATGGAACAGCATCACAACCAATATTATTAAAGTATAATAATGATTATAAGTTTTATGCTGAAGGAACTCCTAGATTTTCATCTAATATTATTTCTGTTGATCCTGCATCTGGACCAGTCCCTGCTTCTAACTGGCCTGCATTTACTTTTCCAAGTGATCCTACACAACCTTATCCAAATTTAAACTCAGCAAATATTAATAACATAAGTAGTGCAGTATGTTTTGATCCTCTTACAGCAACTGCAGATTATACATTTGCAGATGGTACAGGTAGAACAAATATTAATAATTATTTATTTTCTTTTACAACATCTGATGGAGTAGATAGTATTCCTTATGTAGATAATAGTGGATTACCTATAACTTCTCGTAATGGAAGCTATAACATTTATGCTCCTGTTAAAATTCAGTCAATTGCACCAGGTGGTGGTAATCCAGCAGGATATACAATTACAGGTGCATCGGTAGCAGGAGGAAGTACTACATATACTTATAGTGGTGGAACTAATGCATTTACAGTTGGACAAGAAGTATTTGTTGATAACGTAAATCCTTCTGCATTTAATTTTGCTTCAGTATCTAAAACAATTACAGCAGCTACTTTAAATAGTTTTACAGTTGGATCTTTTACTCCTGCTGGCACTTATCAAACTGGAGGTGTTGTATCTACTTATACAGAGTTAACAGATGGAATGACTGTTACTGTTGATTTACAACCAACACAAAATGTTATTACATTAACTAATCAAAACTATTCAGGTCTTACATTAATACAAGCATTAACTCAAATTGCAACTGCTATTAATAATGCTGGTATTTATACAGCATCTGCAGTAGTAATTGCAGGATTACCTTATCTTAAAATAGATGCTCCAGATAGTACTTATATTTCAGCATCTGTAATATTTGAAGGACCTAATATTCTTACTAAAGGTGGTCCTGATATTTATCAAATATCTTCTCCTGGTGGTCCTGGTAACTCAAGTCTTTCTAGTTTTAACTATAATGGATTTTTATATTCATCATTTTATGAAGCAGGTTCAGCAAGTATTGTTGTATCTGATATAAATAATCCAACATCTGCAACTAATTACTCACATCCTATTGATGTTCCTGTTTGGGAAATGACTTTAGTTCCTGAAGTACCTCCTAGTACAGTTTATTCTTTAGATCATGTGGTAAGTGGTGGAGAATATTCATTAAATATTGCCATTGACACTACAACAGGATATAGTTATATAGCTGATAATATAACAGTATCTGTTTATGATGGAACTACTTTAATAGATAGTCAAGATCTTTCTGCTTTACCTGGTGGTCCTGGATCTCCTATACGATTAATGGAGTTTAATAGTATTGATAACACTTTATATGTATTTGTTGATTCATCAGGATTTGATAATTTTTATATTGTTGATGTTGCTCCTTGGAGTATTATAACTTCAGGTACATATGGTCAAACCAATTATTTAAAAAGAGGTACGGTTACAGCTTGGAATAATGTAACAACTGGACCAACTGCAGCAAGGGGTACAATTACAAGTGCGCCTCCTGTATTACAACAACCTATACTTTGTACTACAATGCCTTGTGCTTGTATTGCTGGTGGTCCTGTTGCTCCTCCATGTCCTCCTGGAGTACCTAATTGGGTCATAGGGCGCAATGATGGTGTTAGATCAGAGTTATTTCAAGATAGCACAAAAAATTGGCCTACAAATTCAGGATATAATACAGGTTTTTTTCATGTGTATAATTATAATACACAACAATTAGGAGTTAAAACAATCCTTCAACCAACAGACCCTTATAGGCAGTTAGAAGGACTATCAGGAGATACTATTGTAATATCAGCTGCTGCTGATATTACTTTACCATATACATATTCTACATTTGCTTCTTCATCTGGAGATAGTTATGGACTATTTAGTATTTATATTATAGCTGATTATAATGAAAACTTTACTTCTAGAAGTTGGGAAAATACTGCTAGGTATTTAATTGAGGGTGGAAGAAATCAAAGAGCTAATGGATTTATTACTACTCCAGTTATATATCCAACTTATATTGTTCCTGATAGCTATAGTAGAGGATTACCTAATGGAGATAAAGCTATTGGTACAGCTCTGGGATTAGATGGTACAAGTGAATACTTACTTTATGAGATAAAAGATGGAGGTACTTGTTATAATAGCACTAGTAATTTTGTATATGTATCTCTTGATGGTGGATTATATGAAGCAATAGATAATTTAGGTAATGTACTTTCTTACCAGTTATACAAAGATTTTACTAATCCTAGTCCTTCTGATCCTGTTCAAGTACCATTACAGATGGTGGCAGATCCTAACTCAGATTTAGTATATGGTATTGCCAGAGATGCTAGATCTGATGTTGATGATATGAATATCTATGTATTTAATGAACACGGTCAAGTAGGTGTAATAGATGGATCTGCATTATGGAATGCAAATATCTGTGGTCAAATATCAATTGATTCTGATTTCTTATACTTTACTGGAAAACATACAAGAAATTTTTATCAATATAATGTTGTTACAGAAGTATGGCATAGTAAATCTGTTCCTTCATTATATGAAAAAGTTGATGGCTATACATACGGAACTGCTTCACCTTTATCTAGACTTCAAGGTATTATAGAAAGAGTTCAAGGAGCAAGTCATATAGGTGGAGGAAAATTTGTTGTGATGAATTATATGCAACAAACATTTTCTACAGAACTTAAATATGTATATGATGTTGCAAATTTATTTGTATATGATTATACAAATAATGTAATAGAACAAACATTAATAGGTACAGGTATAAATACTTATTCAGGAGCACCTGCTTCTTATAATCCTAACTACTATGGTGAAAGTTTTGGTGTAAATGATTACAATAATGATTATTGTTATGGTGGATTAAGTATCAAAACAAATCCTAATACTGGTCAAATATATTGGAAAAAATCTATATCAGATCAAGTATATTTTTCAGAAGCACATGTTGAAACTGGAGTTGCTCAAATATGGGCTGGTTCAAATGTTCAAAATGCTTGTTCTAAAACAATTAGAATATGGAATATTCAAAATGATGGATTAGGTACTCTTGTACCATCAAAGAGAACAATCTTAGATGCATATTCTAACTTCTTTGATTTCTTTTATGATTCATGGTATCAAAAAGTAATGGCTTGTCCAGCAGCAAGTGGAAGTGCTAGTTCTCAAATTTATGCAATTAATCCTAGAACTTTAGCAGGTTGTCATGGAGTAGATGATATTGGTAATACTAGTAAATACAATGCACCAAGACAAAGTATAGCAGGATTATCAACAAGTACATATTTAAGTGGAAAAACAACATATGTATATGCAGTAGATATAGATTTAGTAAGTCCAGGTACTATCACATATAGTGTAAGACCAACTAATGCTTCACTTGCATACAATGGTATATTTCCTCATCAATATGCTGTAGGAGAAGTTGTTAAAATATCAGGTATTCTTAGCAGTCCTGTTGATGAACTTAACTTTCCAAATTCTAATACTTCATCAACTACATATGCAACTATTCTTTCAATAACTCCAACTAGTTTTACAGTTGCTAATATAACAGGTACATCTGCAACATATACAAGTGGTGGCACAGTCACAGATGCTGTATGGGCAAGCATTTACAGTGCTGGTAATTTTGCTGGAATAACAACAGATAAAAAAGATTCTGTTATTGTAATTGGTAATGGAGTTGGTGGTGGTTTACCAGGATATACTAGTCCATCAACAACATTTATTCTTAAATATAAACCAAGTGATATATTAACTCAAAGAGAAAACCCATCAGTAACTGCCACAGGTATTGTCAGTACTGTTTGTTCAGCTACTCCTGATGGATTATTCAGAGGATTATCAAGTAATATGGGTAGAATGTATGGACAATTAAACAATGCATTTTTGATTCATGTTCCAAGTCAAAATAATTACTGGATTATGGGAACTAAAAATCCAACTTGTACAGTTACCAATATAACTAATGCAGTATACAATGCAGGAACCATTAGATATATTATCAATAATAGTTTCTTAGTTGGCAAAATTGTTAATATTGCTGGTATTACTCCAACTGCTTATAACTTAAGTAATGTTGCAATTACAGCAGTAGATACAGTAAACTCTCCACAACAATGGTTTGAAATATCTTATACAGGAGTTAATCCTGGAGCATTTATTCCACCAACTCCTCCTACTATAACTGGTACTGTAAGTCTTAGTCCTAGTTATCTAATTAAAGTATTAGATGACAATACACTTGCTACTGTTGCAACGATTGATTTATCTTCTATAAATACTCTTTGAGTAGGTTGGATTAATCCTGATGCATGGTCTGGTAGATTCCAATATTCACCAGCTAAAGAAGAAATATATTTATATGGTAGTAACCCTGCTTTACCTATCTATACATTTAGTACAATAACTAATACTTTAGTAAAAAGTAATTCATTTAATAGAATGGTTACACCATATTCTAGTTTAACAACAATCTTTGGTACAGAAGATGTAAATGGTGTTCCATATTATAACGCATATACTGCAACAGATACTCCTACTAGAAGATGGTTTAGATTAGATCTTGGTAGCAGAAGTTATTTAAATGCTGTACATAATGAGTTTAATGCAACAGCAAATGATGGAGTAGCTAATCTTACATTTAATTATGATTTTTATAGTGGTTATGTTAGTAGTGGTGATACATTTGGTCAATGGAAAGATATCTTAGGTACAACTTGGGATACTATTCCTGCTACTATAACAACCACTTTAAATAGTACAATAGAGTTTGTATCATTTAAAATGGACTCTCCTATATTATCAATTCAGAACAATACAACTGGTTATCTTTATCCTGTATCTAATACATTAAACTATGTACCAGTATATAGCATTCTAATTGACAATGTAAATATCTCAGATTCAGATGCATTAAACTTTACATTTGCAAATCCTGACAACCCTAGTTGTCCATTCACTCGTCAAGTAACAATATACTTCTAATTATGGCAGGTCCTATAAACTTTACAATAAACTATACATGCAGTCCAAATGCTGTGTCTGGAATCCTTGAATACAGAAGACTCCAGCCAAATGGAAGTTGGACAAACTGGATACCTAACTTATCAACAGGTAATCCTTTTGCTATTAATACAGTGGGTGGTACTGTACTAAATCAAACATTATCAAACATATCTGGTAATGGAAATGATTTTATTTACAACACTACTTATGATTTTAGAATAAAGCAAAACTGTGATACAGGTGTTTTTGAGTATTCTAATATTTCATCTCCAATTTATGCAACAGCTTGTCCTCAGTTTCAATTCTCAGTAGATACTAACTACTCATCAAATCCAGGTTATGCATTTATAGTAAGACTTTATGATAACTTAGGAATAGGTTATCCTATGAATCCTAACCTAGCATCTATTGTTAGTTATGTATTTGATGTAAAAACAAATGTGGGTGGTACAATAACATCCATAGGTTCATTTACAGTTCCTGTTACAGCATTTACTCCTGGGGCTCCTTACTTTGATTTTCCTATAACAAGTGATGATCTATCTCAACCTATTGAGTCATTGACATTATATTATTTAGATGTTACTTTTTATCTAAATGATGGTTCTTATGTAATTTACGCAGATCCTTGTGAAGCACCAGTATCTGTAACAACTCCTCCATGCAGTACATATAGAATTTATGGTAATGAATTCTTTGTAATAGAATACAGAGATTGCAATGGTGTAAAAAGAAGTTGTGGAACTAGCACAACTAGATTTAATGGTTCATCATTTTATCTATGTTCACAGACTCAACCTAAAGGCTATTCTTGTATAGGTGGTGCTTATAGACCTACAATAAGTCCTACAGGTATTACAGTTCAACCTAATGAACTATTTGTACCTGGAGTAACACCTTTTCAATATGATCCACTAACAGGTGATCCTATTATTTTATATGGAGCATTGGTAGAATTGATTTCAACTAATGCTTGTGATTCTAATTTTAATGGTGATTTATTTGATGTTACAGATGCTCAAGTAGGTTCTCCTTGGTATAACCCTTATCCTGTTCCATTAACTTGCACACCACCTTCATGTCTAGCTCCTTAAAATATAATTCAGGTTGTTGGTAACCCTGAGCAGGTGACATCCCCTCAGCAATGAGGGGGTTCACCCTAAAATATAAAATATGAATAAGATAAAAGAAGTTTACCGATCCATTGTTAAATGGAAAAAGTCAGATGAAATATCTGCAAAAAGAATAGAGATGCCTTTAGATGAATATGTTTCTCTTAAAAGGCTGGTGTACAAGAAGATGCTGCAATACAGAGAAACAGTAGATGAAGCAATTCAAGATGCAATTGAAAAATCAATCATAGGAGAAGTTTGTCCTACTAGTATAGACTTAGGTATTTATAAAACAATTGAAGAAAAATCTAAAATAATAAGTTCTCATGGTGATATAGAATCTGGCAAGTTAAAGCTAGAAGCATACTCAAGTACAGAACCAAAGACTCCTGAAGAGATTATAGAAATACTAAATATAGATACAACTAAGTGGAGACTATCTCAATACTGGAATAAACAAAAAGGAACAGGATGGTTAATATCAGCATTAGTAACACAAATACATAAGGAGGAAACTGACCTCCTTAATTTTTATGGTATGCTTTCTGACTATGAGTTTCCTAAAGTGGAAACTGCTTTTAGAAATAAAGAGTCAGATCTTTTAGAAAAAGTATGTGGTATTATTAGTTTGCAAGACCTTCACTTTGGAAAACCAGGTAATGAGTCTATGTCTAGTATAGCCATAAACACAGTAAATAATCTTTTAAGCAAATGCCGTGATGGTTATGATTTAGAAAAGATTGTAATAGTACTAGGTGGTGATACATTACAAGTAGATACATTCAATAACACTACTACTAAAGGTACACCTGTAGAAGCAAGTATGTCTGCACAAGATGCTTATATTCAGGCATTTGAGGGATTGTATTTACTTCTGTCATTAGTTAGAAATTATGCTAACAATGTGTATGTAATGTTTATACCAGGGAATCATGATAGATTAAGTTCATTTCACTTGGTACATGCACTGTCTCAATCATTTGGAGATGTGGATGGGTTTACTTTCTCTAGCCAATATGCTGAAAGAAAGGTGATGGTATATGGAGAAAATATGTTTTGCTTTGAGCATGGTGATATATCTAAAAAAATGACTCCATTAGTGTATGCTACTGAGTATCCTTTTGAATGGGGTCAGACTAGTTTTAGAACTTTATTTACTGGCCATTTGCATACAAAGAAAACAACTGATTTTGTAACTGACAATGAAATACATGGGTTTACAATAAAAGTGTTACCTTCACTTTCAGCTACAGATTATTGGCATTATCACAATAAGTTCATTGGTAACAAGAGAGCTGCTGTACTTGAGTTGTATAATCCTGCAAATGGTAAAGTTGCTGAGTTTAACTATAACTATAAACTTTGAAAATTTACTTTCAAAAGTGGAATAAATTTATTAAATTATAAGAGAGGACTTGTATGAAAGATGCTTTAAAGCGCAACCTTAATGGCCCCAGACACAGAGTAAAAAGATTCAATAGTACTAATAAAGAGTTGCTAAGTGAAATAGCAGCTTCTGCTTTAGTAAAAGATCCAGAAAAAGTGCTGGAAATTATAGTAGAAATGAACAGAGCTATTGCTGATACAGTCATTAACACCAGGGATGGAATAGAATTACCTAATCAATTAGGTTGTATGTTCTTAGGGACATGTCAGCCAAAGATCAGAAAGAATGTAGATTTCAAAACAACTGATAACTACTTAAAAGTAATTCAACACAGAAACTGGGAAAGTGATAACTACTTAGCTAAAATCTTTTATACTAACTATGGAACTAAGTATAAGTTTAAGTTCCATGAGTTGTGGGGATTTAAAGGATGCAGAGAGTTCACTAGAAAAGTGGGATCTGAATATCCAAAGAATTGGAAGATGTACATACAGGTAGATCATTCTCTGCATGTATCAAGATTGTATAGAAACTACTTAAAGGATGTAAATAGACTTGTAGTAGATAAAGAAAGATTAGATGAATATAACCCATTAGAATTATGATGAGAGCATTAATAAATTTTCTAAAAGGCCTTATAAAAGGTGTAGTAGAAATTAAAGAAGAAACTGAGCAGCTTACTGGTACATATCATGTATCAGATGAGATGACTCAGAAGATTAAGAAGTTTGAAGGTTATATGTCCAAGGCATATGCTGATGCAAAAGGTGTGTGGACTATTGGATATGGTAATACATTCTATGCTGATGGTAGCCCTGTTCAAC